>WLWG01001829.1_pt1 | contig 17759 bp, 32 predicted proteins | sample 6712871 | NCBI WGS metagenome assembly WLWG01 (sample SAMN12718693, study PRJNA515312) | sponge metagenome | isolation source: marine sponge | host: Mycale hentscheli | place: New Zealand: South Island, Marlborough, Capsize Point | collected 2003-05-01
AACTATTCCTATATCTGGTGCTACAGCAGCAAATATTAAAGCTTTTAGTATTAATTTTAAAATTAGTTAGAAAATTATGGCAAATATTACAGTCCCAGGTTTACCAGCGAAAACAGGAACAATCCTAAATGCTGCGTATTTACATTTGAATGAGTCTAGTGTTGATAAAAAAGTCACAATAGCTCAGTTATTAGCAAAAATTGAAGCTCAATATTCGGCAGATATTGTTACCTTTTTAGAATCTGCTGACAAGGCTGAAGGAAGAGCTAATCTTTCCATAGACAGAAGAGTTGAAGTTAATAATGATGCTTACTCAATACTTGTTACAGATAAAATAGTTTCGCAAGTTGGAACAATGTCTGCTGCCAGAATTTTTAGTCTTCCTTCAGCTGCATCTTTTCCTGCTGGTGGAGAATTGGTAATAGGTGATGAATCTGGCTCTGTTACATCAACCAATAAAATAACCATTGAAAGAGATGGAACAGATACTATTGATGGAGCAACATCAATAGATATTGATACAGCTTATGGATTTTTGAAATTAGTGTGCAATGGATCAGATGGCTGGAAAATATCAAGCAATCAAATAGCAAGTCAAACAGAAGCAAATGCTGGAACAAATCATACTAAGTTTTTAACCCCTTTAACAGCTAGCCTTTTAGAAAAGCCAGCTTTTTCTGCTAGAAGATCTGCATCTCAAACATTATCTACAGGTGTTTTAACTAAAATACAGTTTGATTCAGAAGATTTTGATAATAAATCATGGTATGATAATTCAACCAATTATAGATATACTCCGCAAAGAGCAGGATTATATCTAATAATTCTACAATGCATATTTGATGATATTACTACTGGTAACAATAGTGTTGAGATTCAGAAAAATGGCAGTTTAATAGCTAATAACAACCAAGAGCAAACTTCTGATGTTATTGTTCAATGTTCAGTAATAGCAGAAATGAACGGTTCAACTGATTATATTGAAGGTTATGCTATTCATAACAGTGGTTCTAACAAGGATGTTAGACAACCAACTTTTATGCAGGGAATTTATTTAGGAGGCTAATTGTGTTATATTTAAAAATAAAAAAGTATTTGAATGATAATTCTATAAATATTGATAGTGTTTTTGACTCATTTGAAATTAAAGATTTGTCTGATGGAAATGGAGAATTTATTAATAATTGGGATGATTCAAAAATAGGAATATCTAAACCAACAGATGAATATTTAGAATCTCTTTCAAATGATGAAGTTGAATTATCTAATTTAATAATTAATAAGCTTAGTGATCTGGATATTTATCATTTTAATTCTGAAGAAATAAGACAAATGACAATTAATGAATATTTTGTTTTGTTATTAACTTCAAAAGGTAGAACTTTAGTTGCTGAACAAATTCAGTCTTTAGAATTACAAGTTAAATTAGGGATAGTTACAGAAGAAAATGCTAACTTTGAATATTTTTATAATGGCGGTTCTGTTGAAATCTCTTTAGTTCAACTTAGAGCTCTTTATATTTTTATGATAAACACTGTAAATACTAATTATGGTGTTTATAAAGCTCATATTCACGCAATAAAAAATCTATCTACAATAGAAGAAGTAGAAGCTTATGATTTTACAGCGGATTATTTAAAAAACCAAAACTTAAACATTGAATAATGGAAAAGGACTTAGAAATATTATATTTAAAATCAAATATCCAAACAGCGATAGACGCTTTGGATAAAGACAAAATACATATATTGTATTTTTCTTATTATTGTAATTTTCATAATTTATGGAGAAATCCTTTGTTAATAACTACAAAGCTTTTAAATAAATTTAATGGAGATGAGTCAATAGATCATGTTAATCATATTTCTAGTTTCAGATTTGATGAGGAAGATGGTAAATGGATTGCTAAAGTATTTGAAGCAACTATAGAAAAAGGTATGGAACAAAATGATTTATTCAATAAATTAAAAGCTTTTCAAGGTATTTGTTATATAGAAACTATAGATAAAAAAGTAAATAAAACTAAAGCAAAAGCTTTTGAGAAAAAATATTATGGGATTCCATATTCTAAAGAATTAGCAGCTAAGTCTGGAATTGATATCGATTCTTTAGATAAGAAAATTAAACAACCTAAAACTGATGGAGGATTTTGTTCATGGCTTGAAGCTTTATTTTTAATAGATCAAGGAATAGATATAAGTCATATTGAAAAAGGAAATCCGTTAGAAATTACACCTGCAAATTTATTCCATGGTAATTTAGGTAATAAACGTATTTTATTTAAGTATTAATGATATGGAAAATTATAAAACTAAATGTCGACAAATTGCAATCGTGTTTTTGCTATTTTGTTTAGTCATTTTAGGATTAAAATATAAAAGTCGATTTAATATTGATGAATTTAATTCTAATGTGATAACAAAAGCAGCAGAAGAATTAATAGTATGTAAAGATGATTATTTTATTAATTATATATCTTTCAAAGACTCGTTCTTCAAAAAAGAATTAAGATTTATTGATCAGATAAAAATTATAAAAAATTCTAAAAGTCAATTTGAGCCTGTCAGTGTAAAATTTAGAAATAGTAATTGGGGAAAAACATTTTCTGTAAGCAACGATGTTTATAAACTAATTAAAAAAGGTGTTTCAAATCCTATCTATTTTGATAATCTAGAACAATTAAAAAAGTATAAATTAGTTGAAACTTTAATAACTAATTCGTATGAAATTCCTAAAAAAGCAGGTTTTATCGCAATAAAGAATTATATGGACATAGTTTATATATTCGTTATTGTAAATGTTAATGAGTTTAACAATGATTGTAATGAAAAAAAATTTAATACGATTCTTATGAATTTACATAATTTTGTTCAGGAATCAAATAGTAAGTTATTTTAATTATAAAAGGAATGGATATTTTTAATTTTATTTTAAATAATGGTCCCTTATGCGTGTTAGCTTTTTTTGGGTTTTTAACTTTTTATAAAGGCATACCATTTTTAATAAAACATAATGATGAAAGACATCTTAAAACTGAAAATAAATTGGCTGAAATTAATTGTAAACTGCAAGGCCATGTTATACAATCAAAAAATGATAAAGATAATTTAAAAAAGGATGTTGAAGAAATAGAAAAAGATGTTGATACTATTCAAAAGTCAATAAAGAAAATTGAAGAACATCAACATAAACAAAAGGGTACTATGGCTACAATTGAAGCTGTAATTTTAAAAGATTGGAAACCAAAAGACGATGAATGAACAAATGATTGAAATTATTTCTAAAGTTCCTGAGTTTTTAGCTCTTGTTTCTTTATTAATGGTAACCATTATAATAAAACGTATGGAGAGAATTGAAAAAAGGGATGATGAGAAAATATCAGAACTTAAATCAACCATTAAAAAATTAGATGAAACAGTTTCATCTATAAAAGAAATGGTAATTATTTTAAAAACTAAATTATAATTGTATTATGACTAATAATTTTTTACAAGATTCTAAAGGTAATAAATCCTCAAAAAGATTATGGGGGTCAATATGTATTGGTAATGGTATTTTATTAAAGAATGCAGAATGGGCGTGTGGATTCTTTAATAAAGCATTAACTCCTAACCAAGTAATGGCTATGGAACAAGCATCTTCATCTTTAATTACTATCGGTTGCGTTTTATTAGGTTTAGGTCTTGGTGAAAACATAAATAAAATGTTTAAAAGAAAATGAAAAGTTTAATATTTAAAATATTTTCTGTAGTAGCTGGAATCGGAGCTATATTTTTTTTCGGTTCTAATTCAGGCAGAAGAAAAGAACAAAATAAACAATTAAAACAAGAACACGATGAATTGCAAAAAGATATTAAAATTACCAAGAAAGTTAATAATTTGTCTTTTTCTGATAAGTCTAGCTTCTTGCTCTCTAAGCAGAGAAACAAAAATAATAAGTAACTATTGTTATTTATATTCAACGTTTCCTAACGATATTGAGCAAGATGTTATTTCATATTGGGAAGATAAAGAAAAAATTATTAATTATAAAAATTCTAATGGAGGAATTAAAACTTCTGAAGAAAAATTATTTAAAATATTTGTAGATTATGCAGGAAAAAATGACAAAATATATTATAAAAAAAAGTGTGATGAAATTAATAACAATTAGTTTTATATTTATATTATCAACTTGCAATATAGTATTAGGAAATGATGTTAGATGGAACGTAGGTGTTTCTTACTTTTATGCTAATATAAATGATCCTGAATACGATTTTGTTGATAAATATGAAACTCTTAAAAATCCTAAAGATCAATTTAAATCTATTTCTATAGGGCTATCTAAATTTTATGATAATAATTTTAATTGGTCAATAAGTACAAATCGATTATTTAATAGTAAAATAAAAAGAAGTGTAAAAAGAAAGTCAGATGGTTTAATATTTCAAAATGAAACTAAAACAACTATTGATTCATTACTATTAGGATATAGAATAAAAAGATTTAATCCATCTTTAATTATAGCTAATGTAGAAGCTAGTAAATTTTTATATTATAATAATTCTTTAGTTGGATATGAAAATAAAAGAGCAATAATTCCAGGTATTAATTTAGGATATTTTGCTACTAAAAATTTTACACCTTCTTTTTCTTATATTTTACCAAATAAAGAATTAGATTTAGAAGCTGCTTTTTCTTTAAATATCAATTATATATTTTAATATGCTAAGTTATTCACACAGATCATTATCTAAATTAAAAGGCTGTCATGATGATTTAATCACTTTATTTAAAGAAGTAATTAAAGAATATAATAATTCTATATTAGAAGGTCCTAGGACTACAGAAAGACAACAAGAATTATTTTGTCAAGGTAAATCTAAATTAGATGGTATTACCAAAATATCTAAACATCAAATAACAGAATGTAGAGATAAATCTATGGCGGTCGATAGTGCTCCATGGCCAATTGATTGGAATGATTTAAATAGATTTTATTATTACGTTGGTTATGTAAAAGGTGTTGCTGATAGATTATATCATGAAGGTAAAATGACTCATAAAATAAGATGCGGTGCTGACTGGGATGGTGATAATTCTTTTAAAGATCAATCTTTCCATGATTTACCTCATTTTGAATTAATTGAAAGTTAGATATGACTAGTTTAAAAAGTATAGGGGCAGATAGTGATTTTGTAAGATCCGCTCAAATAAGGCAGGCAATAAGAGTAGCTTATGAAAAATATGGAGCTACAATATCTGTAGAAGAAAAAAGAAAGAATTTATTTAAATACGGAAGAAATAAAAATATAGGAACTAGTTCTGCAACTTTAATGACATTAGCAGGATCTGAAACACACGAAACTTATATTTCAGATAATTTAATAGATACTATTTCATCAGGAAATATTAATGATTCTATTAGTTTATTTGTTTATGGTCATACTATAGATGAAAATGGAGATTTTACTTATGTAAAACAAACAGTAACTTTAAATGGAAAAAATAAAGTAACCTTAGAAACTCCATTAGCTAGGGTAGATCATATTTCTAACTGTGATTCTGTTGATTTATTAGGTCCTGTTTATTGTTATCAAAATCAAACCATTTCTAATGGTGTTCCTCAAACTAATAATAAAGTTCATTGTATAATAAGAGAAAACCAAAATCGAAGTGAAAAAGGATCTGCTACTTTAGCTAAAGATGAATTTTGGATAGTAACTTTATTTACAGGAACAATTTTAAAAAAGCAAGCAGAATTTGCTGAAGTAGAATTGCAAGTTAGAGAAAAAGGTTCAGTATTTAAAGCTTTAGATATTATAGGAGTTGCTAGTGGAACTAATATAGAACAACAGTTATATCCTTACATGATTATTCCTGCTAATGCTGATGTAAGACTTAAAGCTATAGCAGGATCATCTGCAACAGATATGGCAACAACAGTTCACGGCTTTTTAGCTAGAAAAACTAATTAAAATAACTTTCTGAAATATTCTAAAAATTCTTTTTTCTTTTTATTGAGTCTTAGAAATAACATATTAGTCCAGAGTTCATCTTCAATATCTAGGCGAAATCTTTTTATGTCAAAACCTGAATTATCAGCTTTGATAAATATTTGAAATAAATATTTTTCTCCGATATTTATTGATTTTCCTGAAGCTTCGCAAATATATTTTTTCTTAGCTTTAGGATACATAGTTTTAATTAGTCTTTCTGTCATTGTCATAATAATTAATTGAAGGATTGATAATTTTAAAAGCAACTTCGTTACTTCTATTCTCAACTGCTTTTTTAACGCTGTCTAGTTGCCATTTTAACTGTTCAATATCAGTCAAAATTGCTTCTAAATGCTCGTAATTATTAGCAATTAAAAATTCTATATCAGATAAAACGCGATGCATAGATCTAGGTTTTGTCTGTTTAAAGTCTTTACAAATTGTCATTTTCTTTCAATCAAATATTCATACAAAAACGGTAATCCTCATAAGTTGTATTAACAGCTTTACATCTAGCATGAGAACTGGCAGCAGCTTTATATAATACAAATGAAGCTAAAGTAATAAATAAACCAAATAAAATCGAGGTCAAAATATTTTTATATAATGTTTTCATAGTTAGTTTCTTTCAAATTGAGTAATATGTGGATAATTTTCTGAACAAATTCGTTCTCCGATTCTTTCCTCCATTAGAGTAGATAATTTATATTTTAACATAGCGTTCCTTGTTTAAATTAATAAAAATAAGTGATTTTCATCAGCTTATATAATAATTATAAAACATTGATTTTTAAAAGTAAAATACTTTTTACACATTTTAAAATATTTTTTATGTAAGCTCAAAACTATCTAATTTTGATACAGTTCATGTTTTAAATAATCAATCAAATCCTTTTGTGTCTTAGCTTTGCCTGATAGTGCAAAGAATAATACTTTTTCATCTAAACAACCTTTGGCAATCAAATGGATATTTCTTACAATATTTTTTTGCCCTTGCCTATGAAGTCTTTTATTGAACTGTTGATAATACTCTAAATTCCATGTTAATCCATACCAAATTATTACATTTCCGCCATATTGTAAATTAAGGCCGTGGCCTGCTGATGCTGGATGGGCTAATAATATTTTTATTTTTCCTTTATTCCAATCATCTTCTTGTTTAGCTGTTTCTAATTTTACAGCTTTAGGAAAAGCTTTTTGTAGTTTTTCTAAATCATGTTTATAATTATATGCTACTAAAAAATTTTCTCCTGGATTATCTTCAATAATTTCTTTTAGTCTTTCTATCTTTTCATTATGAATTTCATGTACATTTCTTTCTGCATCATAAACTGATCCATTACATATTTGAAGCAATTTATTTCCAAGTACTGCTTTAGAAGGTGATTCAATGTCAATATCATCTAAAGAAATAATAAATTCTTTTTCTAATTCTTTATATTGTCGTTTTGCTTTATCAGGAAGTTCTATAAATTCATTTACATTTATGCATTCAGGAAGCTCTAAATAATCTTCTGCAGTCATAGTTATACAAACATCTTTAATTGATTCCATTATTTGCTCTTTTGCTCCTGGTTTTAATTTATAACTATATCCCATGTAACCGTCAGGAACAAAGAATCTTTGCCTATAATTTGTTATTGTTCTCCCTAAACGTTCGCCTTGATCAATTAAATACATTTGACTCCATAAATCCATCATTCCATTAGGACTAGGCGTTCCTGATAATAAAACAATAGATCTAATATATTTCATTACTTTTTTCAAAGCTCTAAATCTTTTTGCTCTTGCTGATTTAAAACTACTACTTTCATCTATTACAACCATATCCCATTTCCACTTACATTTTTCTATAAGCCATGGCACATTTTCTTTATTTATTAAAGTTATAGTTTTATTTGAATTAATAGCAGATAATCTTTCATTTACTGATCCTGTAGCAATTGCAATGTCAAGCTCTTGTAAATGTTCCCATTTTTGTGCTTCTTTATGCCATACATTATTTGCAACTTTTAAAGGCGCAATAATTAATATTCTTTCGACAGAAAAATTATAATATAAATCATAAATAGCAGTAAGCGTAGTTGTAGTTTTACCAAGCCCCATATCTAAGAATAAAGCACATTTCTTTTTATTTAATACTACATCTAAAGCAGAATTTTGATAATGATGTAAATTTTCTCTTTTAAGCATTATAATCTAAATTATTAAAAAGTATTAACCCATCTGCAACATTATCTATTACATAAGTAGGAATACGTTGATCCATTAATTTATGTATAGTTTTCTGCTGTAGTTTAGTTGGCTTTTTACCTTTAGCTTTAAATTCAATAATGATAGTTTCTCCATTTCTAAAGAAAATTCTATCAGGGACAGAACGGTTACCTGGACTAACCCACTTATAACATAACCATCCTAAATATTTAGCATGGTTACAAACTTTAGTTTCAATCTCTGATTCTCTCATAAATAATATCTACATTTAATTTTTTAAGCATATCTATTCCAGATGTGTCAGCATATTCATCAGAATAAATGACTGTTTTACAAGATGTATTTGCGATTAATTTAGCACAAACAATGCAAGGTGATGTTGTAATATAAATTGTGTCAATATCCATTACATTATCACATTGAAGTAAAGCATTTTGTTCTGCATGTGTTGCCATACATGAATTTAAGCCTTGAGATGATTTTTGTTTTTCACCTCCACAAGGTTTATCTATACAATGCTGGAAATTTTTTGGAACACCGTTATATCCTGTTGCTTTTATATGCCCGTGTTTATTTACAATAACACAACCGACAGAACGTCTTGGGCAAGTAGATCTTGAAGCAACTAAGGCTGCAATTTTCAAGAAATATTGATTTTTTGATTCTCTTTGCATTATTTTTCTAAAATAATAAATTTATCTTTAAAATTATTTAAAACTTTACGACATAATTTATATTTTATCTTATCAATATTGCCTCCAAATGCAAATTCAATATCATCATGATATATTATAAATTTACCAGTGTAATTATATATTAAACATTCACATTTTTGTATATAATCATAAGCAAAACAATTTTTAGCATTTTTATTCAAACCATCGGAACTATTTGAATTATTATGATTATGATTTAAATTATACACTGCACTACCCGTAGGGGTTCCTGGATTAAGAAGGCTCGCTGCAAAAGCATTAGAAAAATTAAAAAGTATTATTAATGTAAAAATTATTTTAGAAGTTTTCATAGTTTTTATCATTTTAAGTTTATATTATCTAATTGATTTGTTCAATTAATATATTTATTATAAAACCTTACTTCTTAAATGTAAACAATTATTTTACATATTTTTAAATATATTTTAGTTATTGTAAATTAATTGCCTGTATTTTTCTACAGTTAAATTATTTTGTTTTAAAACTTTATCGTCTGAAGGATGTTCAGGTTTATTGAAAGTGTCAATAAGGCCTAACTCTAACATCTTTTTTTGTCTTCCAAAAGGATGGTCAATTATATTACTACTATTCCAGGTTGAATCTAAACAAAGATGGTCATAATCTGATCCTGGTTTAATATAATTTTCAATCCATCGTATAAAATCACAAGCAATATCTTCAGAATTATATGGAACTGCTCCTGTGTCATTATAAATTTTATCTGTTAAAGCATCAAGAAAATCTAATTGCTTCATTCCTTTAGGTCTTTCTGCTAAATAGTTTAAACATTCTATTGCATTTTTACCATAAAAGAAATGTGATTCTCTATTTATGAATCTAGGAAAAAAGTCTGCAATGTCAGCTAAAGTTGCAGCATATTGGAATCTAAATACTCTAAAACCTCTTGCTTTATTAAATTTTTCTAAAAATTCCATTAATGTTCTGAAGTTTTTAACTGATCCAGTTTGTAAATAATTAGCAAAATCTTTACATAATCCTGGTAAATGTTCACACATAAAATAATCTCCTCCTAATTTATAATCTCCTTGGGCTTTAGGAAAAGGTGCTATTTGATAGCCTACGCTTGTAAATTTAGGTCCTTTAAATTCTTTTATTACTTTCACCATATCTTCTACAGAATCACAAGTATGAAAATGTAAAAGAATAGAATTATAATAACCAGATGGATTTTTAGCATAATTAATGCCTGATCCTGTAAGCCTATGAACAAAAAAGACAAATAGCCACTCAGGTAAATCCCATAATTCTGTGTGAAATTTATCAACTATTTCTTTTCTCCATTCAGGCATTTTTGCTTTATATGGGTGAGTTTCATAGTTATGCCATATATCTAAGACTAATTGAGTAAAGCCTGCATATTTTCTTGCACATACATCATAAAGATAAACATTCTTTATTAAATCATCATCCCATGGAGTTTCTTTGTATGGAACTAATCCTAAATTACAATTTTCATGCTGCCATTTAGAAATTTTAGCATAATAAATAAATTCTTCGTAATATTTTGTTGTCTGTAAATTATACATAGTCAAAAGCTGATTGATCTCCCCATTCTCTAACTCCATCAATATCTTTCCAATTAGATATTTCTGAAAGTCTATTTTCTATTTGTTTATCTGATCCTACATTTATAAATATAGCCCCAGGTTTTCCTTCATCAATAAATCTCTTATATGCTTTTGCGTCATAAGTAGTTGTAGTATTAAACTCAGGCATATATTCTGATTTTTGATAAAAAGATTTATGATAAGATATTATATTAGCATTTCCTTTTTCACCTTCTTTAATATTCCTTGCCACAGCAACGCCTTTAGCATCAGCATTAGGCCAACCTATTTGTAAAGCTCTTATCATAGTTCCTGTTGAAACTGCACAATAAAATTCTGTAGGTTCACCATAAATTAATCTATGATTTTCACACATATTTATTAATCCTGCTGTAACTTCAGGAGTATTTGCTAATCCAAAAGGTAAAGCAGTTCCATTAAATTTTTCTGCCCAATCGCGAATCCAAGAATTTAAGCAAGGCATAGCTGGAATCTTAACAAATCTTAAATCACAATTCTTATAAGCTAAAACAACAGCTTGGTGAGGCGTTACTTGTTTTGACGCTGCCGCAAAGAATATTGTCTTTTTGTTATATATTTCTGAAAGCATTGCAATAGCTTCAGCAGCATGGCCTACTCTTGGAGCGGCATAGCCTAATAAATTTGATTCCATTTCAGCAATAAACTTTTCTGCGCCATAAGCTTTTAATCCACATGGCCCTTTAGCAAAATCTAAAATAAAAATATCATCTCTTTCAGGAGACGGGTAAAATTCAGGTATAGGAAGTTTTGATTTAAACTCTCCGTAAAGATCTAAATAATATTCTTTATTTAAACTTTTTATATCAAAAATCCAATCTTTATTTTTATTTGATTCAGTTATTTCATACATTTTAATTCCAATTATAAATTGATCGATAATATTTAGGAGCTATATGCACAGATGAGTGTAATTCCATTATTTCTCTTGCATATTCATCTCCTGGCATTGTATACCATTCTTTAGGTGGTTCTATAAGATCAAAGTCAAAACAATAATCACTAAGATATTTTATAAAATCAAATGTAAATTTTAATCTTTCCCACCTTTCTCCATAAAAATTTTGTCCTTCGAATTGTCCTGTTTTAGGTAGTTTTCTCAATTCATGTTCTATAGGAACAGGAGCACAAACTTTTATAGGAATATTATAGAAATTTTGCCATTTAATTATTTCTTTAGAATATAAATCGGCAAATTCTTTTGCGGTAAATGTTTTTAATCTTAATAAATGGAATCTTATATCAATTGATCCTAAACACAATGTTATTTCTTTAAGATTTTTAGGTTTATTTTGGTAGTGTAAAAATGAATCTAATCCAGATTTACAAATTACACTATATAATGTCTGGCCATTTAATCTTGTAATTGCTTGATCTTTAGTTGAAAATGCTAATGAATGGCTATCACCTATGATCCATTTATCTAAGTCAAGTGATTCCATTGGAAGATATTTTGCTTTATTCAATATCTTTTCAAATTTTTCTAAGAAGTCAAAATCAACCATTTCTGAAGTTGTTTTTGCACCGATTCGTTTTTCTATTTGAGAAATATAATTACAATCTTTTATTTTCCAATCTAAAGAAAATAATTTAGCTTCATTATCTACCGCATCCATTAAATTATAGCAATTTGAAACTATATCATCATTGAATCCTCCAAATAAGTTCAAAGATCCATGGAAATTCACCCCATGGTCAATATAAATATTTTCATAATCTAATAAATCAGTTTCTTTTGTTGCTATGTCAGCACCTAGTCTTTGCGCCCACATAAGTGCCCATCCTCTAATATGGCTTTTTTCTGATTTAGGAACTGGAGTAAAAGGATTAAAAATTATAGATTTTTTCATTTTATTTTTGTTTTATTTTTTTTCTAAAATTTTAATTATTTTATTTGCAGAATCTTCAGATATAGAAATAGTAATATTAGAAGTTTCATTAATAATATTTACTTTTATTTCTTCTTTAAATTCAGAAATAAATCCCATAGCATTAGTTTTTTCTACAAATATATTTATATTGTTATATTTTATAATTTTATTAGATCAAAATGTCTAGGGTAAATATGAAGAGTTGCGGCATTCCAAAATAAATGCCCAAAACGTAAATGTTTATAAGTCTTCTTCAATTGTTTATATGCTAAGTCATGAACAAAATGATGCCAATAAGAATCGTTTTTATAACCAAATATTGCGTCATTACTTCTCATATAAACATGATAATAAAGATGATCGTTTCTTATCATTAATTGAACACCATATGTGCATATAAAATCATTCATACCATCTTTTACAGCATCTGCATGCATAGATGGGCGAATATAAATCATAGTTGCTTGTCTTGATAATTTACTATTTTCTAATTTAGCTATAGCATTTTCAAATTGACTCTCATTCTCTTCTGAGAATATACACCAACCATAATTTGAATTTATCCATCCATCTTTTGTTGCAACTTCTTTCCATATAGAAGGGATTTTGCCTTTTATATCATTTACATTTCTACTTTGACTTAAATACCATTTTACTTCTGATTTAGCATATTTTTCATTTAATTCTCCAAATATTACTAAATCATTAGAAATAAATGAAGCATTTAATATTTCATAAGTTCCATTATCAGAAAGTAATTTATTTTCTTTAAGTCTTATAAATTCTTTTCTTATATGTTCTACATTATATCGTTCCATTTTTAAGTCTTTCTTTAAATATTTGTAAAGCTTTTTTACTAACTAATCCTGATAAATTTACAGAATTACCAAATTTACCTTGCATTGCATGAATAAGCATTATAATTTCGTCTTCTAATTCTTTATCATTAATTTCTTCTTCATCTTCGTCAAATTCTTCTACGATTAAACATTGTCCAATAATATTATTTAAAGGAGATTCAAAATATTGTTTAAGTTTTCCTAGATTTTCAAAATGTTCTAATATTTTTTCTTTATCTTTTAAAAACTCTTCTAAAAGTTTTGCGTAACCTACTATATCATGGATATTATCAATATAATTAGGATCACCGCAAACACATCTTGCTATTTTATGAAATATCATGTGGAAAGCTTCAATATGCTCTTCTTCTAATAAATCATAATTAGGAGCCTGTTTTAACACATTACATAGTTGTTGTGTTATTTTAGCATTATGTTCAAAAGATCCATACCTAGATCCTCTTTCTTTTAACGTTTTATCTATTTTATTTGTCATTTTCAATTTTAATATAGTTAATAAGAGTTAAAGAATCAGCTGAAGCTTTTTTTTTTAATTCTTGCTCAATCTCTCTGATTTGATATTGAGATAATAAAGATTTATCTGTATAAATAAAAGAATTACCATAGCCGATTAAATTTTTCTTAGAATAAACATAACTTATAAAAAATTTATTTTTTTTAATATTAGTCATAATTTTATTTATTATTTTTGTCAATATAATCTAATAAGTCTAATTGTTTAGGCTTATCTTCAACTAAATCACTCAAGTCAGGAGCAGTCCAACCTTTAGGTTTAACTAAGTCTAATTGAAACGATCCGCGCTTTTGATTTTGTCCTATTTCTTTTTGGCAATTTGCAATCATAACTCTTTCAAAAGCTTCTTCAAAAACTTTAAGCATACCTTGTCTTTCAGCAGTTCCGAAAGCAAATACAACAAGATCAACTAAAGCATCTAATTGATCTTCTTTAGTTTCAGCTTCTTTGTATTCGTCCAATTCTTCTTGCATTGCACAAATTCTAAACTTTTTTTCTTCATCAGAAAATTTTACTTTTTCTGAAGTTATACCGAATTTGGTATGCATTTCTTTAACTAATTTTAACATTGTATTCATTTTAAATTATTAATATTATACATAACAGGTCCAACCTGCTGAAGGTTCATAAGACCAAATAGTAAATTCATCTTCATATTCTGCGTCTTCTTGAAACCATCCTAAATTTACTAATTCTTCTAAATCGCTATTTGGTATAGGATGATCTGTTACATGAAAATAAATCACATCATGTTCAGCAGAAATATTATAACCTTCTTTATCTTTCATATATTTTTGTAATATTTGAAGGCCTTTTACTATATTTTTTGTATTCATTTTAAATTATATTTCAATTAATAAATCTTTGTAAAGTTCTCTCATATCTTCTTCATTAACTACTTTTTGAAGATCTCTTTTACGAAGTTTAATAACTTCTTTCATAGCTTTAACATCATAGCCTGCATTTCCTGCAGCCTCAAATGCTTCTCTTATATCTAAAAGAATATCGTCTTTTTCAGCAATTTTCTTTTCAATATATTCGACCCTATTTTTAAGATCTTGTTTAGTTTCATTTGTAATTATATTATTTATCATTTTATTTTTAGATTAAAGGTTAATAATTTACATATTATAAAACATAGTTTTTTATTTGTAAACTATATTTTAGTAAAAAGTTTAAGGACATAGTAAAGCAATAACATTTTTACCTTTCATAAGCTTCATTAATTCGTCTTTTGCTTCTTTTAATATTTGATCTAATTCAAAATCTTTGTCATTTCTTCCTGATTCAAAGTCTCTTGCCCATAAATAAATTGATATTCTAACTTCTCTTTCATTTAAGCAATTAGATTTAAATCGATCCAATGGATATTTAGCAATCGCTCTACCAATATTTTTTAATTGTTTTACTTTTTGTTGGTTCATAGTTCCTCCTTTAATTATTATAAGTCAGTAATTCCAAGATCGTCTAAAATTGACATTGATTCTTCAATATATCGATCATAATCAATATCTACTGGAAATTCACAATTCAAATCCATAATTGGCCTAGATCCTTCAGATTTTGCCACTTTAGGAAATGTTCCTGTTTTATTAGGCTTTTTATATTTAATAATGTCTCCATTAATTGAATAAATCCATCTTACAACACGGCCTAAATATGTGTCTTTATAAGTTGCTCCTCCTGTTACACTTCTTACATGCAAAAATTCTTTTAAATCTTTACAATTTCTAATAGTTTCAGAAATAGGAATATTATCAACTAAAAGTTTTATTACTGCATTTATAATAATTGTTGCTTGAGGATTCTTTTGAAGTGAATCAAGAGTAAATATGCCTTTTCCTTTATAGCTATAATCAGTTATTGCTAAATAATTATTAACATCTCTTGAGTAAAGTGCTTTATATCTAGTTTCCTCTAAAACAAAGCCTGTAGTTAGTTCCCAATCAAAACAAATAGAATCATATCTTTCATATTGTTCTTTAGTTAATAATGATACAAAGCCATCTGTATTAGACGAAATTACTGAAACATCATTATTTTCTAATTCTTCAATTAGCATCAATAAAGAAAGTTGCCCTGTTAATGTTACAGCAATCATTAAATCAGGTGAATACAAAGCAGAATATTTGCTTCCTAATTTACCAAATGATCCATTAATAACGATCTTTAGTGATTCGTTTACTATCTTATTACCTTCTTTTTTAGCCTTAAGCCTTTCTTCTACAATTTGGCCGTATACATCTAAAAAAGGTGTTCCTAAATGTCTTGGGTAAAGTTTTTGATTTAAAATAATAGATGGATAATAAGACGCGACGTCTTTATCTATTAAAAATTGATGTTCTGTTGGTATTACAGCTTGTTTCTTTTCTGTTGAGTGAATACCTCCTATTCCTAATTGATAAATAGAATTTCCTAATTCTATTTTAGCATTTTTTAAAACTGAAGGTAATTTAATTGATCCTTTACCATCTAATTCAAAATCATGTGTCTTAATTATTTCTAATATATCTTTTAGTTGTTTTGATTTAAATGAAATAAAATCAGGAACTTCGTATTTAAAAGTTTTTCCATTAGGTATTTTAGGAGTTCTACAATATATTCTTTTCTTTGTTAATTCTGATTTAATAACAACTTCTGCTATTTGTGCATCTGATTTAGAAAGTAAATCTTGTCCGTATTTATTAGACATATCTACTCTTAGTTTTATTCTATCTTCAATTTGACGATATAAGTCAATTGTTGTGTCAAGATCATTAATGCAATATAACTTAATCTCTTCCATTTCATTTTCTGATAATATAGAATTAGGTTCAATTGGAAGATCTTGTAATTTATTAGAGTGCATTCTACCTCCATAGAGCTTTAAGCTTACTTTAACTCCAGGTGAAGGTTCTTGAATATCAAAATGTTTTATTGAATTATACCAGGATAAACTGAAGTTTTGTAATGTTTTCCATCCAGGAGAGTTGTTTTCAATGATGTAATTAGATAATTTACATATTTCTTTTGCTGTTTTTCCTTGTAAAGCAAAAAGAATAATAGGCATATCATAATTTCTACTATTAAAACCAAATGTCGTTCTAATAGTCATTATTTGTTGAAGTTTTTTTAATGAGTTTTCATCTAATGAAGAGCTTTCACCTTTTATCTCAATAGTAAAAGTTTTTTGATTATCTATATTCTTAAATGCGAATAATGTATAATTTGGATAGACTTCACAATCCAATACAACTAAATCTTTCATGCTACGTTCCCTTGAATTAATAATTTATTTGCGCTTAAAAGTGACATTATGAAGCGCCAAGGAACGTTGAAACATCAACATAATGCCACATTTAAACGCAAAAATGCTAGTCTTTCCTAGCAGTCAGATAGTTTTTCAATTATTTACTGTGTGAATAATTAAGTTGTTACTATCAAACTTTATCTCTTATAACTCATCTAAATCTTCAAAGTCATCTTTAACATTAACAAGACCCCTTCCGAATCGCTCACCGTCTTTTACAAATTGAACTCCGTAAAGATTTGCATTAATTCTTTTTCCGTAAGCGTTGTTTTGGACCCAGAAATCAATAACTGCATTTACATAACAACCGGCATATAATTTTTCATCATCTGCAGTTAATGGAGTTTTGTCTCTGTCAATAACAGTTGGTCTTTTAGAATTAGAAGCTTTTAAACTCCAATTTCCTTCAAAACCATCTAATTCAGATTCATCACCGTCTTTAATACAGTATTTATCTGATGGGACTTTGACTTTAGCTTCAGCAATTAATTTTGCTATTTGCTCGTCAATTTGTTTTTTCAAAGCTTCATCTTTTTTGTCAATCAAAAGTGTTGCTTCATATTTACCTTCTTTACCATCAAAAACAGATTTTTGAAATAAAGACGGGAAAGATAGTCTTGCATTTTTTATTACAATTTTAGTCATTTTATTTATAAATTAAATTAATAAAGGTTATATTGGCTAAACTCTTCAGACCAAGCTCGCCA
>WLWG01001834.1_pt1 | contig 17728 bp, 32 predicted proteins | sample 6712871 | NCBI WGS metagenome assembly WLWG01 (sample SAMN12718693, study PRJNA515312) | sponge metagenome | isolation source: marine sponge | host: Mycale hentscheli | place: New Zealand: South Island, Marlborough, Capsize Point | collected 2003-05-01
CAGACCGAGCAGGCTATACAACAGCCCCCGAGATTGCACCGCCAATCGGGCGCACCGTTGATAGGGACAGCTCCACATTTGGTGTTCAACAGTTTGATTACGGAAACGTAGAGACTGCTGATTCCGTAGGCTGGGAAAACTACTTCCGAGTATGTAATGGCATCGTCCAAATGATGCACGATACCGGCCTATCTCATGGCTATTCATTCAACAGTTGGTCAGACGTTGTTCAATACGACGAAGACTTTATTCAGTCCTGGTTAGCTTCACCGCAAACCTCACTGTATTACAGCCTTCAAGTTAATCAAAACACGCAGGCCAAAGATGATGCAATGGTTGCACTGGATGACCAGTTTGACTTTGACTTCTCTGACATTGACGAACTAGGTAACACCGAAGCTGACTACAACGCTTTTAACGACCCTTCACTCTGTGTGGGTTGCGCAGAATAACACTATCAACATATACAAATGACCAAAGCAGCAACGCCTTACATTCACCTTCACCAACGCAAGCGGACCTGGACTCCTGTTCAAGTCTCTGCTGGCCAGCTATTAACTGGTGGTGAAGAAGCAGTACATCGTGCACTTGCACTACGTAGCCTTGAAATTCCTGTAGGTGACTTCATTGCTGATGCGATGAAAGGCGACCTGCCTGATATCAAAGGCTGTCGGGAGTTGCTGCTTTCTAACGTTAAAGATGAGGAGAATCATGATATCGCGCTTAACTTCGCTGCTCAAGCGCATAGCGTCCCAGACCGGATTGAAAAGGAGGCTGCGCGTATTACTAAAGCGTGGCTCGAACTCGACAGACATCCCGTACTCAAGGCAGTTGTACTTGAAAGGTCGGTGTTTTTCGTACTACTTCCCATCTTCCGATTCCTTGGTGACACCGGGCTTAGAACTACAAGTGCCGACATTAGCCGAGATGAGACTACCCACGTCGCAGCGAACACACTCGTCTGCCAGGAACTCGGTCTTACGCCTGACAAAGAGCTCAATAAGCTTAGGAGAGCTACGGTCGCTTGGGTTCTTCAGTCCCTTAAAGGAGAAGCAGATCACAAGCATCTCTCGTCAAACTTCTGGCTGGGATGTTCAGATAGCCTCTACACCCGTGGCAAAGCAGAAGGTTTAAGTGATACCAGGGCTAGTCGGATGCCCGCTTTCTTTGAGACAGCAAACCAAAATTTACCTCAGTATGCTTGAATTTACAAAACAAGAATTAAACAGAATACAAATACTTGACCAAGAGATTAATCCAGATACATTTGAACATAAGGGCTTGCCTTCAGATACACACGTTGTTATGTATGTAGTTGAAGGTAAGACTTCATATGATGCTGTCCGTGCCTACACTAAGGTTGATATCTTTGATGCCTACCACGATAAAGTAAAAACTCACAACGGTAGTGTGTTAGATATTAGATCTGGCTACGGCAACGTTAGGCCAAATATGTACGGCAAAATTAAGACTGGAGGAGAAGAAGAATGACTAATCTAAAGTACACATACGGCACAAAAGAATACTACGCAGAGATGTTTGCAGATTTTATTGCAGACGTTCAACACGACTCTCCTGAAGTAAGTGACAATCTTGTTGCGGGCTTCCTGCTTGCTATCGATGACTGGCGTAAGTATCACGTCAATCAAATCCTAGAATTAGACAGAGTTGAAGCTCAAGTATATGACCAAAGCCCAGTACAAGAAAGTATTAATTGACTACATCGACAAGCAGCTCGACAAGCTGACTGTCAAACAAATACGCACACTTATATCTAGCTATGCACGACGCTAAACTTATCTGGATCACAGAAGACGCAGAGAAACTTATCGGAAAGATTGCCCGTGTTTCTAACCCCGCTAACGAAGACAACCCTAATGTGGTTGGCTTACTTAAGTATTTAATCAAACACAAGCACTGGTCGCCATTTCAAATGGCAAGCATGTGTCTTGAGATAAACACAACTCGTGCTATCTCAGCACAAATCTTAAGACATAGAAGTTTTGACTATCAAGAATTTTCTCAAAGATATGCAATTGCTACTGAATTGGAGATGCCACATCTTCGGAGACAAGATGTAGTTAATCGACAAAACTCTATTGACGACTTGCCTCAAGCAGTATCTGAAAACTTTGGCGAAGATATTGCCAAACATTTCAGTGACGCTAAAGATCTTTATCAACGCATGCTTGACGCAGGTGTTGCTAAAGAGTCAGCCAGATCAGTGTTACCATTAAATACAACTACCCGACTATATATGTCCGGTACGATACGAAGCTGGCTTCACTATATCGATTTACGTAGCTGGCATGGCACTCAATGGGAGCATACACAGATTGCTCTCAACGCTCTAGCAATTCTGAAAGAGCAGTTGCCAACAATTGCTGACGCTATGTGGCCCGATGAATCGTCTACAGAAACTAAAGGAAGTGCTTGAGATAGCACGTAAGTATAAGAATCCTGATATGGAAGCTAATGTCTTAAAAGCAATCGAAGAAGAACGAGCAAATCCCTGCAATGATATCTACCCAGACCCCACAGATGATTAACTTAACTCTTACACTTAAGACTGATAAAAATTATATCTGTCTTATAAATGAACTTTGTAGCTGCAACCGTTGAACTTAAAGACTTCATCGGTGATCCAATCAACGCTTATGGGCTTGACTATCGCGGTGCTAACGCTGTTGTGCCCGCTAATGGCAGTGCTAGCGAGGTACGATTCCGAGTCCTCTGCTACGACCGTCAAGGTCCTAAGCTCCAAAACTTCTCTGAATGGAAGCCTGGAACACGTGCGCTTGTAACAGGCAACATCGTCTTCTCTGACGACACAAGCAAGCCGTTAGATCTTATCGTAACCACGATTGAACAAAATATTCCTAAAGATATGTACTGCAACCAAGTCGTACTTGGCAATGCATTCTTTGGATCCGATGATATTAAAGAGCGTAAGAACGGTATGGTTGCCACCAAAATTGGCACCACACTTGACAACGCTGATGTAACAACCTGGCTATTCCTAGAAATTCATGAACAACGAAAGAATAAACTCACTGAAAGACTCCGCAAGGGACGTCCTATCTGTGTCCAAGGATATCTCCGTGAATATCGCAAGGACGACAATGACAGCCCTTACCGAGCTATCGTTGCAAACGACTTCACTACTCGAAAGGAGCTCAAGAAAACTGGCGGAACTGGACCGCAGACGGGCGGTGCAGCGGGATACACGGAGACGGACCCGACGCCGGACTACTAGTCGAATGGATATTGAAGACAACTACCCTGATTGGTACTAATGGAAAAACTTAAACTTGCTTACAGTCTCATGATTGAAAGCGTTTATAAACCTGACTATGACTTACGCACTCAAGCTAAAGAAGCTGGGTGCTATGACGAGTTGATGTCAATCAGGAAGTCTATGATTCAATATCTAGAAAGCTGTCGATCTACTCTTAAATGATGTACCCCAAACGGCCTCGCGTGAGGCCTTTTTTAATACCAAAAATTTTCCACGCTATTTGTTAAATAGCTCTACACTTAGGAGTGTCAATAATATATAACCAATGACCCTACAAGTATTGCCTCCAGAACTGCTGGAGTCACAAGACAAAATTGAAACTAAAGAAGCACAGCCTTATTGGAAACCAAGTTCACTTAAAGATGGAGAATCAGAAGAGTTCAGGCTGCTCGGATGCTACGAGACTGGACATGCCGTTACCGGTTGGCAGTACGCAAGTGAGATACAAGACCCGAAGACCGGTGATCTCAGATTTAATGGTTACGTTGTTAGTCGGAGCCACCCTGGCACTCCTGCTGACATTGCCCGTGAGACCGACTGGTCCAAAGCCGACCGTCCCAAAATCGACGGCACCTTCGTCAAGCCTCGTAAATTCCTAGCGTGGGTAGCTACTTCAGCTAGCCGTGGTCGCCTTGAAGTGCTGTTCATTGAGCAAAAAACTTTACGCGAACAACTGACTGAAATCCTACAAGAGATTGAAGATTACACCTGGACTGAAGAAGGTCTAGCTAACTTCTCAATCAAAATTTCTAAGAAAGGCACCGGCTTAGAAACTAAGTACAGCATCTTGCCTAAGGTTCGCGCTGTCCCTGAAAAGATTAAAGCCGAGTGGGACAAACAAAAGAATACTATCTGGCTACCTAATTACTTCGAAGGTAAAGATCCTTTCGATGGTAAGCAGGTAGAAGAGAAAGGACTACCTGCTGGTGGAACTGATAAACGTGGTGCACACGTCTCCCCTGCTAAAACAAAGAAAAAAACTGAAGACACAACTGCTGAGTTCTAATTATGACAAACATTAATACTGAAGGCTTGCCTCCCGAAATGCAAGCTCGCATTGCTGAAGTAATTGAAAAAGCCAAAGCCAGTGCTATTCAGCCTGCAAGTCAACAAGCACCTGTGGCACCACCACCAGCTCCTATTCAACGTCCACCTTCACTGATGGATCACGTCATTGCACTACGTCAAGAAGTGGCTGCATTACGTCAAGAAGTTAATGCCTCTAGTCAAGTAACAGAAGCTGTTGGTAACGCTGTGGGGCAAATGTATCAAATGTTTCAAACACAGACCGAGCCTACAAGTTACAGCTCAAATTTCCAAGAGGCACAACCGTCGATAAATGATGACTACTGAAGAGACAAAAATTGATAAGCCTTATCGTATACAAACAGATGCGGGGCACCGTAAGTACTTGTGCTCCGGTTTATATATGCCGTCAGTCACGACGATTCTGTCAGGTACTGAAAGTGAGAAGTCTAAAGCGGGTCTCCGCAACTGGCAAATCAACAACCCTGGTGCATTAGAAGCTGCGTCTACACGTGGCTCTGCTATTCACCTTGGTTGTGAGAACTACTTACGTGGTCTAGATCCAGGTGTACCTGATGAGTACCAAGACTTCTGGAATGGTATGAGTCCTTACCTTGATTGGTTTGACACCATTCACTGGAGTGAAAGACCACTACGTCCTGATTGGAATCACCTCCGGTCTGACGATAGAGAAGTTGCTTATGTGTGGTCAACAGAACATATGTACGCTGGCTGTCCCGACTTAATCGGTGAGATTGGTGGCGTCAAAGTAATCGCTGACTTCAAGACAAGCAACGGTCCTTATATGAATTGTTTTCCTGATAAGGGTGACCGTATGGGATTTGGAGGATTCCGTAAATACCAGAAGTGCGCCCAACAAATGGCTGCATATCGATACGCACTTCACGAACGCACAGGATTTATGTGTGACGTTGCCTTAATTATTGTCTCCACACCTGAGACATCACAAGGTATATTTATCGATGGGGACCAAATGGATCTTTATGAGGCCCGGTTCCTGAAGAGAGCAGAGCAATTCCATACTATGTATCCACCAGGAGAGAATGAAACTTAAGCTATCAGTTCACAAGAGTTGTCGTAATAAAGCTAATCCACAGAAAGTTGCGAAAGGCTGGTCTAATATTTACGAAGACATTACCTGGCTACTGGGGTGGGTGCAAGCTGGCTACGGCTGGACCTCCACTCACTTCAGAGACAGGCACCGCAAAGCAGAGAATGCATGCGGTAGCAATATGGTTGTCATTGACTTTGATGGTGACACTACCCTTGAGAAGTTCTGGGATACCCAGACTGCTAAGGACTGGTGCGTTGCCACCTACACATCATCTAGTCATACACCTGCTGCACATAGGTTCCGTGCTCTATTCCCATTAGAGATAGAACTGAAGTCACCGTCACAGCACCGTGGTGCTTACTGGCTCATCGTTAATCGTTTGCTTCAAGAGCTAGAGCTAGAAGAGCTCATTGATAACTGTGGTCAGAAGCCTGAGCGGCTGTGGTATGGCAACACCAATGCTGTAGTCAAGCTCAATGACACAGCTGTAGTGCCTGAGTTTCTGCTCAATGACATTGAGTATGACGACACCTCGCACTTCGTTCAGTCGGATGTCACTGATGTAGATGTACGTCGCTGTCAGTGGCTACTACGTGAGTTCTTACGGCCATCAGAAGATGGTGAGTACGAGTCTTACTACGTCCCTGTAATGGCTGCTTGTGCAGGCGTAGGTGAAAGAGTATTTGATGCCTGGGTTGACTGGGTACTCAAAGGCCATCACGGTGAAAAGCAGGAGAATACTCGTCCATTTAAATGGCGTGGTCTTGGTAACTTTGCTGGTCATACTTCACTGTATTCACTAGCTAAACGTCAAGACTTTGCTTGGACTAGTAAGCTCCCACGTGACCTTGCATTTGGTGCAGTAGGTACAGCTGTTGGTTATACAGAATTAGACCCACAACCTGATCTATCAGCTGTCATAATGGCAGCGGAGAGTAAACAAATACCGGAGAAAAATATGGTTGAACCAGAACCTTTGCCTGATGTATCTGTTGCAGCTAAACGTGGTAGACCTAAGAAATCTGCCTCTGATGCTGCAGCTGAACGAGAGAACGATGTTCGTCAAGTAAAGGAGATCTTGCACGACTTACGTAAGAATGAGTTGACAGGATCAATTGAATACACAGATAGCTCAGGCAGAACTATTGCACTACAAGGTAATGACCTTGACCTTATGACTACCAAGCTTGCTTGTGAGTACGGTGTGTTTATACCTGAGCCTCGCATCAAGTCTGCTATTCAATATGCAGCACAGAAGAATCAGTACTGTCCTATCCGTAAGTACTTAGATCACTGCAGTGCTCACGCTAAGCCTCACGAAGACTGGTCACGTATCGGTGAAGTCTTCCTAGGTAATAAGCACAACATCGCAACGCTTGCCATGCAGCGGATGATGATTGGTGCTGTAGCCCGTGCTTATAACCCTGGCTGCTCTATGTCCTGGCTACCGATTCTTGTCGGTGCTCAAGGTGTAGGTAAGTCTATGTTCGCTAGGAACTTAGTACCACCTGCTTTGTTCTCTGAGGTAACTACACCTTTAGACACACTGATGAAAGAGCAGTACAGGTTGCACGTTGCTTGGCTGCTTGAGCTACCTGAGATTGATAACTACTTCAACATCAGGAACATTGAGAACTTTAAGAACCTCATCACAACTAGGGCAGACGAAGTACGTAGGCCTTATGCTAGTCTTCCAGAGCGATTGTTCCGTCGCTTTGTATTGATTGGTACGACCAATCGTAACCAGTTCCTTGTAGATAGCACAGGCAATCGTCGCTTCGTACCACTAGAAATTGGCGGTGGCTTTCAGATTCCTTGGAAGCAACTCATCGATGAGCGTGACTCGATGTGGGCTGCGGCTGTAGCTGCTTATCGAAACGGTGACTCGTATGAGTTTGACAGCGGTGAGATTGCTGCAATTGCTGAGTACATCCAAGAGTTCGGTGACCCTGATCCTTGGATGGATAAAGTCTCTAGCTATGTCTCAATCAGGCAAGAAGTTACAGCTGCTGAGGTTTTGACCAATGCACTAGAGCTTGACCCTCGTAGCCAAGGGAGACGTGAAGCTAGACGTGTAGCTGATGTACTACAAGCAATGGGATGGAGACGACTAGTCACTTCCCGTAAGGACGCTAATGGTAAGTCCAAGTCAATACGTATTTGGCAACGACCTAAGAACGATCCTCTCAATGAAGATCACATTCTCAACGACTTCTGATAACTAACTAATAAATCAAATGAAAGCAAACGATATCCAAATCGGACTACGAGTCCGTGTGGCTTCCAATGACATGATTGCACTGGTCGTAGGACCTCCCGAGTACTACACTCCCAGAGCTAAACTAGTTCGTATAAAGTATGAGAATTCCACTAGATACGAGTATATGATTAGTAATCAGCTTACTGCATTACCTAAAGAAGAGCAGTATCAAGCACTCGGTGGCAATTACATACGACCTGCTAATAGTTTTTGATATGAGTGAAGCACAGCCGTCCAGGAAAACAGGAGGTCACGCCTACGGTAGACGACATCAAACAATGTCTAACACTGCTGAAGAAGGTGAGCTCTGTATTTATACAGGCCACTCTCTCGGTAAGTTTTCATCACACTCGATGAGATATGACAGTCATCAAGCCTGCGTACGGTGTGTCGCAGCAGCAAGAGAAGGACGGCTGTCCTTTGACATCGACCGCTTACTAAAACGTGAGCGCAAACGTGCACTTAAGTTCTGGTCTCAAGTAGCTATCGGTGACCCTGATGAGTGCTGGGACTGGAAAGGCACAATTAATAATCGTACAAAGCAACCACAATTTTCTTGGAGACGACATGGTATTTCTAGTTCCACGCAGCACCATCCTCAACGTGTTGCAATGTGGTTTACGTGGGGGGACCTGGGATTCACAGGAGTTAAAACAACTTGTGGAAACAAGTATTGCTGTAATCCCTTCCACCTCATCCCCCAAAGAGTGGGAGTCTTTGTTGACCAAGATAGTTACCTCGAATCCTTTGAGTTAGCGTGTCAACTTCATACACTTAAGCAGCAAGTTACTGAGTATATGATTGAAGAAGCATTAAAAGAACAAGCACGCATGGATGAGTCTGAAGAGATTGATGCACGTGCTGAACTAATGCTTGACCCTACTGCTGGTATGCCTGAAAGGTTTGAAGCAGTGATGACTGATTTACTTGCTGGTCGTCACATTAGCCAGACAGAACCACAGCAACCAGGGTTATTTCGTAAGCCTGCTGAAGATGAAGATCCAAACGCAGAGTTTTAACCCCACACTATTAATAAAGAACGCTTATCCTAAACAAAGAGTCATTCAATTATGTCTAGACGCACAGATCTACTTCAACAACTCGTTCAATCCGACAAGTTCGGTGAAGATAAAAAGCAAGAGCAACAATTCCTTATTGCTACTGCCGAGTTAATCCTATACGACCTCATCAATATTGCTATTGCTGGTGTCGAAAGGAGCGGTGCAGGTTCACTGGTTATCAATTTACAAAACGACTCCACGACATTTATGTCTGGTCACTCCATTGAATTTGATATTCGTACTGCAGAACGTGAAGAAGATACTGAAATACTAGAGTTTCTCCGTGGTCTCATGGAAGAAATTGACGAGAATGATTGGAGCAAAAATGTTTTAATTACGTTGATTAGTGATGCTGGAACAAGAACATTTGCTGTCGAAGCAGGAGGGAGCCAAGAAAGCCTCCGAGCGCTTGCAGCAGAATTTAGCGGATAAATTAAAAGCTCAAGGTCTTAAGCTTCCTCTCTATCCGACGCCTCAAATTATTGAGCGTGCACGTGAAGTGATGGGAGGTATTGACTTTGACCCTACCTCTGACCCTGTACAGCAGGTGTTAGTTGGTGCTACGTCTGTTCCTTCTATAGAAATCAACCCTTTACAAGAGCACTGGCACGGCAACGTGTGGGTCTCTCCTAAAGGAGCTGTACGTAACTCACGCATCTGGTTTAACAAAACTATTAATGAGTACCGCAATGGTCATATCAATAGCTTTGTATTCTTTACCAGTGCATCTGAGTTAGTTAGAGCGTCACCTGTTATCTGGGACTACCCAGTCTGCATACCATTCAAACGTATCAAGCAACTCAAAGCTACGACCAATGGCTTTGAACCAGTCTGCCCCTCCACGTGGAACGCCATTGTCTACGGTCCACCCCTAGAGCAAGTCATCTCTGACATTGATAAAGTAACTCTGTTTTATAACAGCTTCCGTGACATCGGACGCATTATTTATAACGAGTTTGCAGGTGACAACTGGAGTAAAGACCTTGAGTACTATGATCAACAACGGGGAGTTCTGTAATGAGTAAGCATATTGATAAAAATTATCTATACAAACTGCCATCAGGTTCTGTTGTACATCCCTGCAGGTTGATGCATAAAGATGGAACACTAATGTGGAAGCACGCTTTATTGTGCCGTGACAACGTTCCTAATATGCCTACGTGTGAATCACACGAGCAGCACATACTAAAAACTGCTCAGCGCCTAGAGGAACTGAACAGTTGGGTGTCTCAAGACCTTGAACCATGGCAGTGCTTTATCCCTTACGCCTGGTACTCACCTTATGACAGTGAGCTTACCGATGGTATTAATGTATATTTCACACATGCCATCTACCCTAATAACGATATCTACGAAACTCTATTGCCCCACATTCAAGCACATGAGACCTTAGAGCAACGCGATGAACTGCTGTTCTTCAAACGTTGCTGATTATTATTGTATCGCGTCCTCTGGATAACACTCTAAGTAAGCATCCATCGGAATGACTATATAGTCAGCGGTCAAAGTTTTGTCTAAGTAATTAACTGTCATCCAACCAGGCTGTGATTCCACAGCTCCAGTGATTGTATAGCCTGCAAGTATGCTGCAAAAAATTAGTGGTGTCATTTTGTTTCACTTAAGTGGTCAATTAAACGTGTCAAATACCACTGTGCTTTCTCTGCATCTTGTGGTGCATTGCCTTTCAGCCATAGACGCAACAAATACTTAAGCGTCTGTGCTTGAAGCATTCCTGCTTTTACATCTGGTGCATCTTGAATAGCTTCTTCGATGATATCAATTACTTCTTGTGTTCCTCTAGTGTAATGAGCAGGGCTATTCACCATATCTTTCTGACCAAATGGATGAAAGATAACGTCAGAGTTTTCCCAGCTGTTAAAGGTGTTGAGCTCTTTTTTAAACTTGTCGTAGTTATCAAACATTGTAGTCGCATATATGTGTTTCACTACCTAATATAGAAGAGAATAAATCATAACGAGAGATATGCCAGCACCAAAAGGTGACCCGTGTTTTATAAAAGATAAAGACAAATACTTTATGAGTATTGCCCACGCAATTGCACGTGGCTCAACACATCCCATCGTTCCTGGAGGCTGTATTTTGATTCGTGATCGTGAAGTAATCGGTGATGGCCGATCTGTGCTTTGTGAATCTAAAGTTGAAATTGATTGTATTACCTATGCCATAGCCACTTGCGCTAAGCGAGGCACTCCTACTACAGGAGCTGTTATCTATAGCACTCGCTATCCCTTCTCTGCCTCAGTGTTTCAAGCACACCTGATGGGCATTCGTAAGTTTGTAGTTGCCGCTCACGAGTGGGAGCCTTACTATAAGGATGAGTTCAGGCGTGCTGCACGTTTGGCAAGAGAGTTATCTATAGCTATTGAACCTATGTTTGACACTATAGATCCACGGTTCGTAGAGAACCCACACAAACTCGATGAGTTTGATCCCAAAAATAAATCTGATTTAGATAATGACTGAATACCTATTCGACATTGAAAGCACTGGCTTGTTACGCCAGGGCTCCACTATTCATTGCATTGTTATGCGTGATATGGATACAGTAGAAGAAGCTCAAGTATTTGACTACAAGCCTGAGCGTGCTGTTATCCAGGGCGTTAAGCAGCTAGAGAAAGCTGATGTGCTTATCGGTCATAACATAATTAATTATGACATCCCCTTACTCAAAGAACAGTTTCCAGACTTTACCTTTAGAGGTCAGATGCTGGATACTCTTGTTCTCTCCCGCCTTTATTATCCCCATATTGCTGACCGTGATTATGAGAGACGCCCTCAAGGAATGCCGCAACGCCTTTATGGCAGACACTCCCTCGAAGCCTGGGGACATCGACTAAAGTGTTTTAAGGGTGACTTCGGTAAACACGACGGCGCTTGGGATAAATACACACCAGAGATGCTCGATTACTGCATCCAAGACACGATGGTGACTGTCAAATTATATGAACTACTTCAGAGGAGAATGAATGACAATTCCTGATTGCGTATCACTTGAAATGCAGATGGCTAACATTATGGCCATCCAAGAAGCCAGTGGCTTCCGCTTCGATATGGACGCAGCTGAACGTGTTCGAGCAGAACTCGCATGTGAGGCTAAAAGTATTGAAGAAAAAATTTCGACCATATATAACTACTACCCTGGCAAGGTCTTCACTCCGAAGCGCACGTCTAAAAAGACTGGGTACGTAGCTGGTGCACCTATGACCAAGCTTGTGGACTTTAATCCAACAAGCAGGCTGCATATTCACTGGGCACTTACTACCTTCCGTGGTGCTCGCTTTACCAAGGTGACTGATGCCGGTAAGCCCAAGGTAGATGAGGCTTGCCTTAGTGAGATCAAAGACCTTGCCTTAGCTGCTGGTAATCAACAGCTACACGATGAGTGTGACATGTTTATCCGTCTGCTTACGTTGCAGAAGCATATGGGTCAGCTATCGGAGGGAGCCAACTCTTGGCTCAACTCTATTGAGGGCGATGGCTGTATCCATCACAGCTGCACACTGGCTACGCAGACGGGACGTAACGCTCATCGTGGTCCTAACCTTGGCCAGGTTGTATCTGCACCTTGGGCTAGAGAATTATTTGTACCTTTCCAGGGTCACGTCATGGTCGGAGCTGACTTAGAAGGTCTCGAACTCAGGGCACTTGGGCATTACCTACATCGCTTTGATGACGGCGCATTTGCTGACGTTGTATGCAACGGTGACATTCACCAGCAGAATGCTGACCGTGTGGGATGCACAAGGACTCAAGTCAAAACCCTGACCTATGCGTTCATTTATGGAGCGGGCGACCAAAAGCTTGGCCATAGCTTGCATCCAGAGATGTCTGATGCACAGAAGAAAGCACTAGGTAGTGACCTACGACGTAAGTTTCTTGACGCTATCCCTGGACTTGAACCACTGATCAATGCAGTGAAGCTCAAAGTACGTGAGACTGGCAAGCTCAAAGGTCTCGATGGTAGACCTATCTTCTGCGACGGCGAACACAAGTCACTGAACTTCTTACTTCAGTCGTGTGGTGCGATTCTGAGTAAGCGTTGGGTCGTAGTTTCCCAGGACTTAATTGATGAAGCAGGTCTTACCTACAACCGTGACTACACTCGTTGTGCCTACGTTCATGATGAACAACAGTTCTCTGTAGTCCCTTCAGAAGCAAAACGTGTTGCTGAACTCCTTGTAAAAGCAGCACCTATTGCTGGTCAGTACTACAAATTCAAAGTACCTATCACTGCTGCATCAGATATTGGTGACTCGTGGGCGGCCACTCACTAATGTTCGCGATAAACATCGATTACTAGCTACACTATAAATACGTTGAACCGCTAACATTAGCGGTCGCAAGTACTCCACGACTGGGAGGAAGCAACGGGAAACTACACCTCACTATGGAGTTTCCAATGACTACTATCCAAGCAATGAGCCTTGATAAAGCTCGTAAGCAAATGGTGCGTGCTCGTAAAGAGCTAGAGCTCGCTCGTATTAACGACACCCATTACCGTGGTGTTGAATACACACCTGTATCTCAGCCTCATGAAACACACGGCACCTTCGTTTATCGAGGTCGCACCTACACTAAATAACACCTAAGCCTCCGCTAACGCGGAGGTTTTTTTTGTTTCTTTAGTAAACCGGCTTCTCTGGACGCAGTGCCTTACTTCTCGCAACCTTTGCACCTTCGTTCCTGTTGCGCTCCTGCTGTGCTGCTAAGCCCTTAGTGAAGCCACCTGTGCCTGGCTTCTGCTCCTGCCTACCCATCTGTACTTTGTTATCCCACGCCAGCTGTCCTTTGCGCCCACGTGCCTTTGCTACAGCCTGCATACGATTGCTAGGGCGATAGCTTGCCCTATCTTCAGCGCTCATACGGCGGCGGTCTACTGGCTTATTACGTAGGTTCGTTGACTTCACTTATGTATATCGCCACGGTTCTTTCATTATATATCCTTTGTGGCTGTACTCCACTAGCGGTTGTACTTCACCATCGACTTCAAAGCACACGACCCAGTCGCTAAATTTATCAAGCAACTCGTCAGGAATGCTGTCTGCTAATTGATCGACTGCTGCAAGCTGATGTGGTGTACCTTCGTATGCTTCAAAGAACTTACGTAGGTCTATTCTCACAAGCCTACTTCCTGGTTCAGTTTATTGACTGCTTTAGCAATAGGCATCACAGTCGTCATAATCTTCTGCAGTAGCTCTTTATCTAATGCTTCATTGCGATTCTCAATAAGCTCTACTCTTGCGACAAGTGCTTCGTATTCTTTACGGTGTTTTGTCTGCTGCTGTTGTGTAAACTTAAGGCTAATAAGCAGGGCGAGGACTGGGCCAACGGCAAGTTCAATCATTTATATGTACTTAACTGCGATAAGTCTAGCTAAAATTATCCAATCATAAGACCATCATCTGATAGATCATCGTCTTCCCAACCTTCATCGTCAATGTCAATGGGAAGGCTATCATCTTCGTCTTGCATCATAAGTAACGTCATAAATGTGTCTTCTGAAATAATTTCAGGAAGGCCCACTTGATTTTCGTCAATCTTAAACATAATGCCATTAGACCTGAGTGTCTCCTGTACTCCATTCTTCTGCTCCATACGTGACTTAAGCAGGCGCAAGGCAGTTTTTTCTAAAGCTGGGCGGCTCATACGACCCACTTCGTACCTTGCTCTCGTTAAGGCAAATCTCTGTTCTAGCGTGAGTGGGTTCATCTAATTCTTCCTCTATAAATCTTTTGTTGCTAATCCATTCTTCGATAAGCTCTTGAGCGACAATGTTATAAAACTCTTGTCGTTGGAACCATACTAACCAAGATTCAGAACCTTTGTCATGATTACATGAGTGACAGGCAGGGATCAAGTTACTTCTCAGGCTCGAACCTCCTTTACTTTTTGGTTTGCAATGGTCAAGAGTGTCGGCTCTATTGCACCTGCAATAGGCACAGAACCCTCCCCAACCGTATTTAATCTGTTGTCTGAACTTGCGCTTGGCTGTCTTCTTCGATAGACAGTTTAGGTCGAACAAAAGGTCCGACCAGTCTTCGGCAATTCCCATAGTTGTTAGTTAGCAACTTCCCTTAAGACTAACTAAGTATTGTCTCTTTGAGTTATATGTAGTGTAATCAATTACATTTAGTCTTTGCTATAGCGTCTAGCTTGTCTTCCATTCTTATTAAATGACCTTCCATACGTGTCAATGCGTTATTGAAATCACCCTTAGTCACATACTCTTGAACAATACGTAGCTCAATTTTGTCTACCTTGTTGTCTAATACTGCAATGCGATTGTAGATACGACTAGTAAGCACAGCAAACCCTGTGCCTACTGCAATAAAAACTGGAACGAATGGTTCAATCATCTGTAAATGCCTTGTGTGATTTAGATATAGACCATCCGTCAGTGCCGAATGTTCCTACTTCTTTGAATGTGCTTTGGAATTTTTCGACACTGTTTTCAAGGACTTCTACCGCTTCGATATAGTCCTCTATTGCTTCATCAACAATCAGTGGAACAATCAGGTCTTTGGGAGCAATGCATCCCGAACGGCCTCGACTGCCTTGTCGTCAAGTGTGTTCTCACTCTTGGCTGCAAGCGCTTCGAGTAGTTCAACAATCAATCTCTTGACCCGAGTTGAGGTCAAGAAGCTGAACAGAATAGGGCGCAATAATGTCAACATTAGTCTTATGCAACTTCTTTTACTATTCTACAAACTACGAAACTACGCTAGCTACGCTGCTATCTAACCCTTTCTAAATAAATGATATATAAGGATATAGCCTATGATTTAGATCATAGGTATATAGAAAACTACTGTAGTTAGCGTAGTTTCTATCATTTACTGTCTTACCTGACGAATAGCTTTTAATTTATCCTCCAAAGTCCAAGTCCCGTAGCGTGCTGTCATTCCATTTATTTTGTGACCTACAAGCTTGGAGATCATCGAATCCTGCAGCTCTGCTGATCTACAGCGAGTAATGAAGTTGTGGCGCAGTGAGTGTGCTGCTTCCCCCTTCGGTAGTTGCATACGTTCGCTAAACATTTGGCTCCAGTTCTTCCCAGGAGCTTTGCTGTAATCAGTCGTCAGACGATTAACGTGAGCGTAGAACTCTGGATGAATGGGCAAGTCTCGTTCAGCACCAGGCTTGACATATCTAACTTTATTATTTCTAATACGAAAGTAAGGTACCTGATTGTCAAAGCGAATTTCGTTTGGTAGGAGCCCTGCGATTTCACCAATACGTAAGCCGTGAAACCAGATGGCTAGAAAAATGGGATCTGTCTGATATCGCCCGTAGAAACTGAAGGGTCTGACTGGATACTCTTTACCTAGTCGGTTGTAATCCGAGGTTATCTTTATCTTTCGGCTTGCCTTACTCCAATAGTTAGGCACATCAATAATCTCATCTTCAATACCCATATTCCAAATGCCTGTGAGCAGGCTTAGACGACGACGCAGTGTCTCAGGAGAGAGGGTGCCTATGGGCTTGAGTTGAGACTTCCAATAACGAGTGACCGTGCTTCTATCGATGTCAGCAACATCAACATCAGCTAGAGGCTTAGCTGCTTTGAGCCAACATTTGAATGTTGAATCACGGATGTCCTGCTCGTCACGGACATCTAAAAGCAATTGAGAGACTTTCATTGTGTAATCGGGTTATAAGCAACGCCAATACATATCTAACAAAAAACCCCACCCTTGGGTGAGGTTTAAGCTAGAGAACGGAGAGGGAGGGATTCGCTCCTTCAGTTATTAGCGTTGTTGACTAACTGTAACCCATAATCATCACTTAAACAATCAGCTGTGCTTATCAGTTAAGACCAAAGTTTTCCACAGGTCAGTCAGGTTGCTTGCTGTACTGCTTACCTTTGGCGGTATCACTACGTTTCTTAGCTGAGGTCCTGGCGTACTCCTTGTCAGACATCGCGTCACGTTTCTTCTTCGGTAGGTATCTTTCGCCAGTAGCACCTTTACCTTCCGTACTGTTCTTGCCTGACTTGGTACCCCAGTCTTCCTTGGTCCACTTCTTCATCTTGTTGGACTTGGCATCAGGCTTCTTACCTTCGTACTTGCCACCGCCATCTTTATAGATCTTTGTAGCCAGTTGCATGGCACGAGCACTGTGCTTGCCACCCATCCGTGCTTTCGCTTTGGACTTAGCAGCTGCCCATTTCTTAGGGTCTTTTTTTGTTGCAATACCGTCAGCCATAGTTACCTACCCATCATTTTTTTGTACATGTCAGCGTCAGTTTGACGACGCACTGGATCACTCATACCTTCTACTGCTGGCTTAGCAATTAATGTTGAAAGACCGATTGTTGCTCCAATAGGATTAGCTGCTGCTGCACCTTTTACTCCTAGTAATCCACCTACACTTCCAATTGCACTTAAGCCAGAGCCAATAGAACCAACAAGGTTTTCACCCCACTGTTTTATTTCACTTGAATTATTTGTCTTACTGACGTTTTCTCCCATAGATACAATGTCATCTACTGTGCCTGCAAGTGGATGTAATTGAGAGCCTATTGCTCTAGCAGTACCCAATAAGCTGCCTTTTGAATTAATAGTACCCATTGTCGCAGCACTTTTTTTGCCCTGCCCTGATCTAAAAACATCGCCAGCAAATCTCATTAATCCCATTAGCTTTTACCTTTGCTGTGTTTACAACCGCATTTTTCCTTTGCGACCTCTTTTTTCTTCTGAAAAAATTCTTGGGCTTTTTCCTTGTTAGACATCAGCACTTCCACCTACGACGCGCTGCTTTACCACGTTCGCCAGTCCATCCACGTGAGCGAGCACAGAATGATTTCTTGCGTGGACCACCTTCAGGTTGAGGAGCTTTGAGGTTGCTGCCTGTACGACGGTTGATTGACTTACGTCCTTTCTCCGTCAGACCAGCACCTTCTTTTACAGATAACTTATGTCCGCCTTTAACGGTCATACCATCCATTGCACCTTTCTTTTTGCTCTTACCGTGTGCTTGAGCTTTCG
>WLWG01001837.1_pt1 | contig 17705 bp, 10 predicted proteins | sample 6712871 | NCBI WGS metagenome assembly WLWG01 (sample SAMN12718693, study PRJNA515312) | sponge metagenome | isolation source: marine sponge | host: Mycale hentscheli | place: New Zealand: South Island, Marlborough, Capsize Point | collected 2003-05-01
TTTAAAGCTCAGCATTATTTGTACGGGTACAACATTGATTCTGCTTATGACCTACCAACTATTTGTTCGATATACATGGATTGGACTCATGCTTCATGGGCCGAGAGACAGGAGAGATCTTTTTCATAGACATCGAGAATCAATACCTGGCACGTCTTCCTGAGTCTCTTTTTGCTTCGCTTCGTAAGGTAAACGAAGGCAAGAAAAAACCCGCCCCAACAGATAGGGCGGGCTTGATCGAGTGAATATTCTGCGCATCGCACTACGCTTTGTCAGTTCCAAATGCACTCCAAACAGGAATTGGTGGCGTATATCCGGCTCTTTCACTGACGGCAGATCCTGCACCAAATGTATTCCACGTACCATCTGTTGGAATGGGTGGTGTCAATCCTGCTTGTTCGCTTATCTGGTAACTCACGTTGGATGCGGCACCTACTTCATCAGGAACAGGATTTATCACAGCATCAATACTAAAGGCTCGCTCCCGTGGTTTTAAGCGACTCAACATTTCAGCTTTTGTAAGGTCGTAGACACCTTCACGTGGTTTTCTGAATTCGAGTTTGCCATCACCCATAGCCACATCAGGAACACCCCCCCATCCATTTTCTTCATTCGGTTGGCCATCGTCTCCCCCTGTACCGCTTGGTTCTTCAGGAAAAGCAAAAGTCATGTGCACCACGTTTCCATTTTCATCCAGTTCTTCCGAGACTAGTACAGGCTGAGTGGGTCCTATTACGATTTCATCGAGTACGATCACTTCCGATTCATCCGCGTTCCCGTGTTCCCCGGCACCACCTGGTAAGCCAGCATCTCTGGGCTCCGTTGATGACTCGGCGGAAGAATCCTCCGTCGATTGTGATTGATCTTGATTATCACAATCAACCGATAATATGGCACCAACACCAACTAAAATCCCACCAGCAACTTTAGCGGCTGGGTGTGGGAAAGTTGCCACGTAACCACCGACCCCCATGACAGCGGCTCCCGTTCCACAACTACTGGACGCCTGACTCTGCAACATTCTTGCGGCGGTAGATGCACCCGGGATCATTGAGCCGGCAGCGGACCAATCCCTCTGGGAGTCTCCCTGATACGTGCGTTCACCTGGACGGAAGAGACCATTACTGCCGCGACTATCCAACAGATCTCTAATTTTATCCCTATTGCCTCCAAAAATATCATTTGGGTCAAGCTCACCAGTCTGACCAATGCCTGGAAATCCTGCTCGTGCACCGGGTCGACCAAGAAGGTTTTGCACACCTTTTACGAGTTCTGAAAAATCTGGGCGTATTCCCCTATCTCCAAGATGATCCATCATCTCATCAAGTGGTATTTTTCCAATGTTCACTCCAGGCTTCGCTGACTGCTCCTTTCCGCCGAGTCCACTGGCTCCTGAGTCACCGAACACTTTGGAGGCTATCTCCGTAAAAGATTGAACAGACATATCATTGGTGTGCTCGCTCTGACACTCAGTACAGCCATCAGCAACCGCTGCCATGAGATGGCGTGGTTCAAGTTGTTCGTTGTGAAGTGTGGTTTGTTGAGTTGATAGACGGCGTCTGTATTGTCTGGTAGCGGAAGTCATGGGAAGAGCCTTTCAGCAGAAGTCTTGGGCAATACTCCCTTCCCAACGCAGACGGCGTGCCAAATGTCGAATTTACAAATACGCTTGTTTTTAAGCCTATTTTTCACTGTTCCAAAATGTGGTGAGAAGTGCGCGCAGCAAAATGCAACGGTCTTCTGCAGCGTTTTGCAAAATGCACATCCGCGTCCTCAGGCAAAAAGAGCTCCAATCGGTGTCGCTGGTTCCACACCGGTCAGCTTTGTATCAAGCCCCTGATACTCAACTGAGAAACGGTTATGGTCGATTCCCAAGGAATGGAGCATCGTTGCGTGGAGGTCACGCACATGCACAACGTTTTCAACAGCGTTGTAGCCAAAGTCATCAGTGGCTCCATACGTCACCCCACCACGGATACCACCTCCTGCCAGAACGGTACTAAAACCTTTGATGTGATGGTCTCGTCCAATACTTGCATCCTTCCCTTGGCCCATTGGTGTGCGGCCAAATTCACCACCAATGACAACCAGCGTCTCATCCAACAGCCCTCGACGATCCAGGTCAGTGAGTAACGCAGCGGCTGCTCGATCGGTTGGCGGACAGATCTCATTCATAAAGCGATCAATACCACCATGATGATCCCAATCACTGTGGTAGAGGTGCACAAACCGCACGCCTCGCTCGATGAGTCTACGGGCCATCAGGCAATTGGTACCCACTGTCGCCTGACCAGGTTCTGCACCATACAACTCCAGTGTTTCCGCGGTTTCTCCTGAAAGATCTGCGAGTTGTGGCACACTCGTCTGCATTCGAAACGCAAGCTCATATTGTCGAATTCGAGTCGCAACATCTGGATCATTTATTTTCTGTAAGCGATGTTCTTCAAGAGCAGATACTGTTTTGATCACATCTCGTTGTTGTTGTACTGAAACACCAGGAGGATTTTCTACGTAGTGAACAGGTGAACCACTCGTTGAAAATTCCACACCCTGAAACTGCCCTGGAAGAAATCCTGAATGCCACTGACGAGCAGCGATCGGCTGAGGGTTCCGTCCCATTTTACTCGTCATCACAACAAAACCGGGAAGGTCATCTGCTTCACTCCCCAGCCCGTATGTCACCCACGCACCCATACTTGGTCGACCTGATAACGCCGTGCCACAATTCATAAAGGTGTGAGCTGGATCGTGGTTGATCTGCTCCGTGACCATGCTCCGAATAATCGTAAACCGATCGGCAAGACTCCCCAACTGGGCAAAGTGCTCGCTGATCTCTGCACCGCACTCACCAAATCGTCGAAAAGGCTTTCGTGGACCAAGACAGACAAGTTCCTTGCCCTGTAGCTGTGCAATTGGCTGTCCTGCCGTAATGCTTGCTGGCATTGGTTGACCATCTTGTTCAGACAGAACTGGTTTGTGGTCAAACGTTTCAAGATGACTTGGGCCTCCTGCCAGGCAAAGGAAAATGACTGCTTTCGCACGAGGTGGATGATGAAGTGTTTGAATTGCCCCAAGGCTTGCCTGCTGGTGCAACACACTTGGTGCCGCGAGAGCATCACGTGCAAGAAGGCCTGACAATGCTGCTGCACCGAGATTGAGTCCGCTTCGGGCAAGAAACGTACGACGGTGAATATGTGATTCGAACTGCATGAAATGCATCCTGCTTTCAAAACTCTTTGTTTGGGAACTCACGGCATCCGTTTTCAGTTGCCTTCTCTATCGGTTGTCTTCTCTGTTTAGTACCGGCCAATTGTTTCGCGAAGATTAAGTACTACTCGTGCAGTTGCTGTCCATGCTGCATGTTCAATGGCATCAAGCGTGTCGTCACTCGATGAAATTCCCACAGCAAGAAGTTCTGCTGCCGATTCCGGGCTTTCCTGATATTCCTGTCTACTGTTCTGCAAAAGATTTTTCAGCAGCTTTCTCTCGGAAGCATCTGGTTTTCGCGAAACGGCATACCGCCATAGAGTGGTCAGTCGGTCGTCGTCGCTTTCGCTCCCTTTCAAAACTCGTTCTGCAAGATTTCTCGCTGCCTCAATGAATGTTGGATCATTCAGGAGAACAAGTGCTGCCTTCGGTGTGTTGGATCGCGAGCGTTGAGCCGTGCATTCTTCTCGGGTGGGGGCATCAAATGCCAACAGTTGCGGATGGAGAAACATCCGCTGCCAATGGACATAGAGGCCTCGCCGCCATTGCCGGTCATCGGTGTCTTGGCTGTATGTCCGTTGTGGAAAATTCAGATGGCGGTAATACCCTGCTGGCTGATACGGATGCACACTCGGTCCACCAAGCCTTTCAACAAGTAATCCACTCGCAAGCAAAACGGCATCTCGTACACCTTCAGCGTGATATCGCCAGCGACCCTGTCGTGCGAGGAATCTATTTTCAGGATCATGCTTAAGTACATCTTCAGTGGCATCTGATGACATCCGATAGGCCCGACTGGTCACAATGCACCGAATGAGATGCCGCACATCCCAGTCGCTCTCAAAGAACTCGAGGGCGAGTCTGTCTAGAAGCTTTGGGTAGTCAGGTGGTTCACCCTGCCCGCCAAAATCATTTACCGAACGACACAGTCCGGCACCAAAAAAAATTGTCCATATTCTGTTGGCGATCACTCGAGCTGTGAATTCTCCAATTCCACCGTCATCGCCTGGTGCTACCAGCCAACGCGCAAGATCCGCTCGTGTTGCACGACCATCAGTTTCAAGTGAACCAAGAAAGGCTGGTATAGCAGGCTCGACAACCTCACCGGATTCATCCATCCAGTTTCCACGGTGCTGTACTCGAACAACCCGTGGTGTCTCGAGTTGTCTTGTGATCATGAGCTTTCGCTCAAGATTTTTCCGTTTCAATTCAAGTGCTTTGAGATGCTTTCGAGCCTGAAGGATTTCTGGTGGCTCAGTACTATTGGGGACTTTTTTCTCCTCTGTGACCTGAGTAGTTTCTTTTTTCTTTCCGTTTTTTACCTCTTGCTTCTCGCCACTTTTTTTCTCCTCTTGCTGCTTTGGCTCTGGCAGTGGTGGAAGACTTTTTCGGAGCCGATGAATCTTTGTATCAAGTGCAACAGCTTGTGAACGATCAAAGGGACCAACGACAGCCTGTTCAGGATCACGTGCAGTAGGAAGTGTGTTTGTTCCACCGCCACGGCCCGCAACACCCATGTGCTTCTCGTCGTCAATATCTGCAAAGAAAGCACCAAGGGCATAGAAATCTTGGCTCGTGTACGGATCGTATTTATGGTCATGGCACTGTGCACAACCAACAGTTGCTCCCAGCCACACCCCGGAAAGATTTCTGATTCTGTCAGCCTGATAGATTGCTCGGTATTCTTTGACCTGCAGTCCACCTTCATGAGATGTCTGCAACAGACGGTTATAGGCACCGGCAAGGAGTAGGTCTTCAGGGTGTTCGCCTGGACTGGACTCGATGAAATCACTCGCGAGTTGCATCTCAGTAAATCGATCAAATCGCAGATTTTTTTGAAATGCTGCAATGACCCAATCACGATATGGTGATGCGCTATGCGTTTGATCACCATGGTATCCAACCGTGTCAGCGTACCGGACAAGATCAAGCCACCAACTCGCGAGTCGTTCGGCATGCCGAGGAGAGGCTAGCAGTCGATCGACAAGTTGTTCATATCGATCAGGTGATTCATTGGCCAGGTAGTTATCGATTTCTGATGGGGTTGGAGGAAGACCAGTCAGATCGAATGTGACTCGCCGTACCAACGTAATTGGATCAGCATCAGTTACTGGTGAAATACCTTTCTCTTCTAACCGATCGAAAATAAAATGATCGATCCAATTCAAAGACCACTCATCGTCAACGGTGTTTGGAATCTTGTGCTTCTCTGGAGAAACATACGCCCAGTGCGGCTGGTATTCCGCACCACTCGCTATCCATGCACGAAGGATCTCTTTTTGTTTTTTTGTCAGGACGTGGTTGCTCTCCGGTGGAGGCATGATGACATCTGGATCTGAATCTAATATGCGGGCGACTAATTCACTTTCATTGGGCTTACCGGGAATAATCGCCCGCATGCCGCTATCGAGTTCTTGAAGTGCACTCTCACGATCATCAAGTCGTAGGCCAGCCTGTCGATCCTCACTGTCAGGCCCATGACAAGCGAAACAGTGACGACTAAGAATTGGTCGAATATCGTGGTTAAATGACAGCGTTTCAGGCTGTGCTGCAAGGCATGTCCCGTGAGAAACACAACCAAGGAAAAGCAGAAGTCCTAGGCAGCAAACCATTATTGGGTTCTCTCTCCCTCGTTTTTGATGCAGAACTCGAAAATCGCCTGCACTGTAAACAGAGATGAAAGAGCGTCGTGCAATGAGCCATGTGGGCGAGGGTTCCATTGATGTAACTTCAAAGAGTTCTTTGGGAACACCCACGTCGCCGCTTGCCAGGGAAAGCCTTCAAACGCGGATCCTAGAGGGGATCGATCAGCGGGGTCTAACAACCTAATCTTGTAACACTTTTTGGAAAAAGGCAAGGAATTCTCAGCATACGGCAGCTAGGAACAAACCAAGAAAATTTTCTCAGCTGGGCCAATTAGGGCTCTTATCAAAGTCAATCTGGCCTATTTTGCCCCGGGCCCCTTCAGTCTCTTCAGCATCTGGTTCCGGCGCGTGAAAACTGCTAAAAACATGGGCTGATGCTCATACCTGTCGCTAGAGAGTAGCTCGTTGACGCTCCTCACTTCTGACCGTAGGTTTTCTTTCGGTTGATTGAAACCATGCGTTCTGAGATGCGGCGTTCAGCTCACTCGATCCCTCACCATGAAAGGTTCCATACCCTGATGGCCAAGAAGCTTGCTAAGAAAAAAACTGCTAAGAAAAAAATCGTCCGTAAAGCTGTGAAAGCAAAGAAGGCTGGTCGGATGATTTACTACTTCGGCCAAACAAAGTGTGACGGTGATGGAACCATGCGGGATCTCCTTGGTGGCAAAGGTGCAAACCTGGCCCAGATGGTGAAGATCGGCCTGCCAGTACCTTCAGGGTTCACTATCACAACACAGACATGCATCGACTACTACGCAAATCACAAGAAGTTTCCTGCCGGTCTCGAGGATCAGATTCTTCGAAATCTAAAAACAATTGAAAAAGAAACAAAAAAGAAGTTCGGGGACCCGACCAATGCATTGCTGTTGAGTGTTCGTTCCGGTGCTCGTGACAGTATGCCTGGCATGATGGACACCATTTTAAACCTTGGCCTGAATGATGAAACCGTTGTTGGGCTCGCCAAAGCTACTGGTAATCCCCGTTTCGCCTATGACTCATATCGCCGGTTTATCCAGATGTACGGTGATGTCGTGATGGGTGTCCAGAAGCGGCACGAAAATGAAGACGAGCCATTTGATGAAGTCATGGACGGACTGAAGCATCAACTCGGCATCGAAAACGATACAGAGCTTACAGAGGAAGCGCTCCGTGAACTCATCAAGCGATACTTCCGTCTCATTAAGGATCGTACCGGGAAAAATTTCCCGCAGGATCCATTCAAACAACTGATCGGTGCGGTCGGATCCGTATTCGGAAGCTGGATGAACGAACGAGCCATTCTGTATCGTCGGAAGTACAAAATTCCTGATGAGTGGGGAACCGCGGTCAATGTCCAGACCATGGTGTTTGGCAACATGGGTGATGACTGCGCAACGGGCGTTGCCTTTACCCGAGATCCCGCAACCGGTGAAAACACTTTCTATGGTGAATACCTTGTGAATGCCCAAGGTGAAGATGTTGTTGCTGGTGTTCGAACACCTCTTCCCATGACAGCCATGGCGAAAGATCCTGTCTTCAAAGACACCTATAAGCAGCTCGTTAAAGTTCGTGAACGGCTCGAGAAGAAATTTGGTGATGTACAGGACTTCGAGTTCACCATTGAAAAGAAAAAGCTGTACATGCTTCAGACTCGTAATGGAAAGCGGACAGCGATTGCCTATGTGAAGATTGCCCATGACATGGTAAAGCAAAAGCTGATGAAGCCGGCTCATGCCCTGAAGTCCGCTGACCCGGATGCATTATCACAACTGCTTGCACCAATCTTTGACCTCAAGGCTTACGCTGCAGCGAAGAAAGAAGGGCGTCTCCTGACTACCGGACTTCCAGCAGGCCCTGGTGCTGCGGCTGGCCAACTTGTCTTTACTGCAGCCAAGGCAGAAGAACTTGCCGAGGCTGGCGAACGAGTGGTCCTTGCCCGTATTGAAACAAGCCCTGAGGACCTTCGCGGAATGATTGCCGCAGAGGGCATTCTGACGAGCCGAGGTGGTGTCTCGAGTCACGCCGCTTTGGTAGCACGCCAGATGGGTAAAGTATGTGTTGCAGGCGCTGGTGAAATCTCCATCGATTACGGCAAAGGTACACTGACGTGTGCCGGGCACACACTCAAAGAAGGTGATGCAGTTTCGATTAATGGTAGCAACGGTGAAGTCTTTGCTGGCAACATTGAAACAGCTGACAGCGAACTGAAGCAGGTACTGGTCAGCAAGACTATGAAGCCGAAGCAATCAAAAGTCTTCCAGTACTACGACTTCATCATGAAGCTGGCCGACAAGCACCGAACACTTGGCTTGCGAACAAACGCAGATACGCCAGAACAGGTGCGTCAGGCTATTGCCTTTGGTGCGGAAGGAATAGGTCTTACCCGAACCGAACATATGTTCTTTGAGGGTGATCGTATTGACGCGATGCGTGAAATGATTCTTGCTGAAAGCGAAGATGTTCGCCGTGCCGCTCTCAAGAAGCTGCTGCCATACCAGCGGGATGACTTTGAAGGAATCTTCAAGGCGCTCGAAGGGCGTCCGGCAACTATTCGGCTGCTTGATCCGCCACTCCACGAGTTTGTTCCGCATGATGAAAAATCTCAGGCAGATCTTGCTAAGAAGCTGAAAATAAGTCCTGACGTGGTTGCTAAACGCGTTGCATCGCTCCATGAGTTCAACCCAATGCTTGGGCATCGAGGCTGTCGTCTTGGTATCAGTTACCCAGAAATATCAGCTATGCAGGCCCGTGCAATTTTTGAGGCTGCTGCCAAAGTCCAAAAATCTGGCGTTCAGGTACGGCCTGAAATCATGGTGCCGCTGGTTGGTTTTAAGAAAGAACTGGATAATCAGGTCGCTGTTATTCACGACGCTGCGGAACAGGTTCAGAAAGAAACTGGCCAAAAGATCAAGTATCTCGTTGGTACCATGATTGAAATTCCACGTGGGGCTCTCACGGCTGACGCAATAGCTGAGACCGCCGAGTTCTTTTCATTCGGCACGAATGACCTCACCCAAACTACTCTTGGTATGAGCCGGGATGACATGGGTTCATTTCTTAACAAGTACACCGAAGAAGGAATCTTCAAGGCAAATCCATTTGCATCGATTGATGTCGCTGGTGTTGGCCAGTTGATGAAAATTGCTGTTAAAAAGGGTCGTGAAAGTCGTCCGAAGATCAAACTTGGTATCTGTGGTGAGCATGGTGGTGATCCACACTCAGTCCACTTTTGTCATGAGCTTGGTCTTGATTATGTGAGCTGTTCACCATTCCGGGTACCAGTTGCCCGATTAGCTGCAGCTCAAGCTGCTGTTCAATAACCTCGAGTGATTTGGACAGTATCACTTCAATAAGTAACGTATTGGTATGGATCTTTCCTACGAAGCCACCGCGCTTGCCTTTATTCTGGTAGGCGTGGTGACTTTATGGGTCACTGAGGCACTTCCGCTCCCTGTATCTGCACTTCTCGCCGCGGCTGCCTGTGTCGTAGCAGGCGTTGCACCTGCGAGTGAAGTATTTCGGCCATTCTCACAGCCACTTGTTTTTCTATTTATCGGCTCCTTCATTTTGGCAGAAGCTATTCGCATTCACCGACTCGATCGTCGGCTTGCGTTCGCGGTGCTTGCACTGCCAATGGTTGGTGAACGCCCAATTCGAATTATGCTCGCGGTAGCTGTTGTTTCTGGTGTCGTAAGTGGTTTCATTTCCAACACAGCAACGACAGCAATGATGGTAGCAATCGTTACGGGCATGCTCTGTGCCGTTGAAGAAGCCGGACGAAAAGCCAATTGCTGCCCCAAGCCAGAATTTGCAACTGGCTTATTTCTTTGTGTTGCATTTGCTGCATCAATCGGTGGCCTGGCAACACCGATTGGTACTCCTCCGAATGTTATTGGGCTCGCTTTCATACGTGAACAGCTTGGCGTTCATATTAGTTTTTTTGAGTGGTGTCTTGTTGGAGCACCTGTCTCTATCTTTCTCATCATTATGTCGACACTCTTACTCGCTGTGAGTTTTCCAGCTGGGGTGCGTCACATTGAAGGCATGAGTCAACTGGTTACAAACGAGAGGCAGCAACTTGGTTCATGGACAACTGCTCAGCGATCTACGGCCTTAGCCTTTGGTGTGACGGTCGGTCTTTGGGTAACACCAGGGTTTCTTACACTCACGCTTGGCAGTGAGCATCCGTTGTGCCTATGGTTCCGCGAACACATTCCAGAAGGTGTTGCTGCAATTCTTGGAGCAATGCTTCTTTTTATTCTTCCTGGTGATGGTCAAACGAAGCAATCGTCACGTGTTCTGCAGTGGCAACAGGCTGCAGGAATCGACTGGGGGATTATTCTTCTTTACGGCGGCGGCATGGCGCTTGGGTCTCTGGCGTTTCAGACTGGGCTCGCGGAGGCCATTGGGAAAGGCCTCACTGCATGGCTTCCGAGTGACACAAGCGGATGGGTTCTTATCGGAGCTGCAGCAGTTGTAGCTGTTTTTACCAGTGAGTTTACGAGCAACACCGCGAGTGCGAATATGGTCGTTCCAGTTGCGATTGCCTTGGCATCTGCTTCCGGGGGCGACCCATTATCAACCGCAATAGCTGCCACACTTGCTGCGAGTCTTGGCTTCATGATGCCGGTCAGTACCCCATGCAATGCAATTGTCTACGGCACAGGACGTGTCCCACTTCGATCGATGATGAGGGCTGGTATAGGACTCGATATCGCGGGTGCTGTCACTGTGACTCTTGTAGTGACGATTCTTGTGCCTCTGATATTTCACTGATGATTTTGTGATGGTCTCTTGAGGACCTCGACTTCCTTACCATCAGAAATTAGCGACCCATCGTGATGACACCTAGGCAGGGCGTTCGGCGTGGGGGTGGGTAGCCTGCTCCCTACTCATTGAATTTCAGCAATTTAGTGAGGAGCCACACTACCACAAGGCTGGCCTAAAAAACCTGCGTCTACTTCTTTTGTTCTCCATAGATTGGAGGAGTCCATCCTTTAGGCAGTTTGCCTTGTGGACGTACTCCGACCGCATCATCTGGAATGGGATGGTCCGCTGCAATCTGCAATGGAAGCTCATCGGGCAGGTGCTTGATCTCAAAATCTTTGTACTGAATCATCATCGCGGGGCCCACATGCACCTGAACCGCCAGCACACCTTCTAATTTTCTTCCACCTTCATCCAAATCGGTAACATCCACTGTTTTGGATTCATCGATCCAATGACGGTGATGGTTGCCCTCGACCAGCACGCGGTACTCGTGCCACTCGTTGGGAGTAGCCATCGGTACGTGCCATGTGTCAATGATCCAACCCTGTCCTTTCGAATCGATAATCACTTGATTGCCTGTGCGAGCGAGAATGCGTCGTTCCTTCTCTTCATAAAGCATCCCGTTGTACAGTGGATTATTTGCCACAACGTCACATTGATACCCCGTCACAACATCCAGTCCAAGATCAGGACGAGAGGTGCCACGATACTGAATGCCACTGTTTCCACCATCTGTGACTTTTACTTGTACTCGAAGGTCAAAGTTACGAATGGTTGACCCTTTCCACGTGAGGAAGCGATTCATTTTCAGGCTTCCATCGGTGGTTCCCGTGATGGCACCGTCCTTGACTGACCAGTACTTTGTGTCACCTGACCATTGGCGAAGAGTTCTGCCGTCAAAAACTTTCATAAAGCCCTCCCCGTCGACACCGCCCACGTTGTTGGCAGAGGCCATCGGCATGGGATCCGTTGATTGTCTGAAGCTTGTGATGGGATCCAGGGGACCACCGTACTCGTCCACTTTTTCTGTTGTGCGCTGCCGCATGGCCAGAAGTACGCCCTCGTAATCAGCGTCACCAGCCAAGTTGATTAATTCGTCCGGGTCATTCTTCAGATCGTGAAGGAATTCGTGATTCTCATGATCAAAATAGCGAACGTACTTGTAGTTCTCATTTCGTAGGCCTTCAAAGGCTGGAATGCGATTGCGAACAGCAAAGTGTTCATGAAATGTTTCCTCTCTCCAGTTTTCACGGTCTTCACCATTCACAATTGGCTGCAAACTATGGCCTTGATAGCGTTCTGGAATTTCCACACCTGCCCAGTCCAGAAACGTGGCTGGTAGATCAATATTAAGAGCCGTCACATTTGCCACTTGCCCACGCTGGGACGGTTTCACTCGCGGATCGTAAATGATCAGGGGAACGCGAAGTGATTCTTCAAAATGAGACCATTTTCCCGCCAAGCCACGGTTTCCCATGTAATAACCATTGTCTGCTGAATACACAATGATCGTGTTGTCGGCCAATCCCGCTGCTTCCAGAGCTTCCATGAAACGACCAATCGCACCATCAATTCCGCTTACCATGCGGTAGTAGGCACGAACGTTCGTCTGATATTTTTTTTCAGTGTTCCACCGCCAAAAGAAACGTTCGCGATTGATCGTGGTCTGCAAAAAGTCTGGGAGAGCATTGAAAATTTCTGGTGCTTGTAACCGCGGTGCAGCAATCATGATGTCGTCGTACATTCCGTCAACGGCCCGTGGCCACGGAAAATGACCGATTCCAGGTCTGCGATCACTGTCTTCTGCATGGCACGCATTGAACCACATGTTCAAGGCAAATGGCTTGTTTTTGGGTTGAGACTGAATGAACTCAATTCCGCGATCAACAATCACTTCCGTCTCGTGACGCAAACTTCCGTCGGGCTGCTTTTTGTAAAAAGGGTTGCGTCCAATTGCCTCAAATTCATCAAAGTGATCTTCTCGTTTGTATTCACGCGGCATCTTGGCGTGCCACTTGCCGAAGTATCCGGTGCGATAACCACTCTGACGTAATAGATCGCTATACAAAATTGCAACAGCTGCAGGAGTTGCAGTGTCGGGATTACTTGACGTTCCAAAGCTGCGGCCAGTCAATCCACTGAGGATACTCGTGCGACTGACCCAGCAAATCGAATGGCTCACACAGGCATTATCGAACCTCGTGCCTTCTCGTGCCAACGCATCGATGTTGGGTGTCTGAATAACGGAATTCCCATAACAGCCAAGCGTGCTCGTGGTTTGGTCATCCGCGAAGAAAAATACAATGTTTGGTGATTCCGTTGTTGATGTTTCTACGGCATGAGTTTCAGCCGGGCAAAGCTGAGTGCTGAAGAACAGGAGCATCAAAAAGAACGTTCGAGGGTTCGAATACATGGTATTGAAGCTTGGGGTGAGAAATTATGAATCTGGTATGTCAATGCAATCAAGCACGAGGACGTCACAAGAATTACACATTCCATTCTACTGGATCCCGTTGAGGCTTGAATCCAATGTCTGTTTTACAGAGGGATTCACAACTACTGGGCTCGATCGCCTAACGTCGTCATAGGTTACTGAGCGTGAGGCCGCTGGTTCACCTGCTGTCGAGGCACGAAAGAATCAGCTCTTTGCTTTTTCCGTGGCGGCAGGCTGCAGGAATCGAGTAGGGCTTCATTTTCCTCTACGGCACGAATACCTGGCATTGCAGACCGGCCGCGCTGCATGGCTTCTGGATGACACAACCGGATGGGTTTTCATCGCAGCTGCTGCCGTTTTTACATGCACGTTTGCGCGCATTGACGTGAGTGTAAAAAAGCTATTACTCCGGCTATTGCCTTGGCAACTGCTGCCGAAAGTAATCCATTAAGAGCCATCACACGCACTACTAGTCTTGGCTTTTGTGCCGGCTGGGATGGCGGAAGTTGGCTCCAGGACTCTTGTACTGGCGATTCCTACGCTACTTATACTTCGGTGATGACTAGGAGATGGTTTCTTGACAACCGTGGCCTACATTCCAACAGGAATTGGCATCCCACAATGATGACACCGAGGCATGGCGATCGGTGTCGGGGACGGCAGCCTGCCGGTATGCCGCCATCCATTTAATCTCGGAAATGCAGGAGGCAGTGCGACGCAGTGCCTTTTTGCCTCATCTTTCGCTCTCAGTTGACCATATGCATCGGCATGGAAATGTGTTGGCGGTGGACAGCAGGGACGATTGCAGCAACGTCCTCCAACATTCCCATGCCATGGAGGCTGACGATTTCCTTCGCAATCACATGATGCACCCGGCATGCTTGTTTCATTGAAGGTGATTGAGTCAGTACTCATGACGATTTCACCTGCGTCAACAGACATGCTAAAAAGTGCCACGAACATGAAGAAAAACCCTGCTGGTACCAGATAGAGTTGTGCCTTCTTAGATGGTACATGGTGCAAACTGCTCATCGGTCCAACTCCAAATCTCTCAAAAAAGCGTAAAAAATAATCTCAGTGAAATTCCATAAGTCACAAGTATTTCTCTCACATAAAATAGCAATGCTGCCATAAGAGAACTGTCCCAACTCCAACTCTAAGTATCGACGGTAGAACAGGGAAAGATAAGCGATGCCGCAAGTAAGTCACTCGGTATCACTTACAACGAATGCAACGACAAACAAAACCATGCCGGTCGAATGGGTCGTACTCAAAAAAACTCATCATCACATGATTCACTATTTTTTGCAGACTGATGCACCTGTTCGTTTTTCTTTGGTCCTGAATTGACCACGAGCGTTACCTTGGCAACCGCTTTTGTTCCCACAAAAGCCCAATGACCTAGAATTTATCGAAGAATCGGCATACGTTTTTCATACATATCCACTGACGCGACTCTCAAATTCGAGAATACTTTGAAAGTTCAACTGAACTACGGTAAAGACAACCCACTTGTCATTGATTGCCAACCCTCTACTCAACTCGTAGAAATGCGAGGGCCGGAAGGTGTCGATGTTGAGGAATCGGCTGATCTTGTACGAACTGCATTATTGCAGCCCGTTGCTGGCCCACCCTTTTCTGATCATGTCGTTCCGGGTGATAAAGTTGTTATTGCTCAAGCGGGAAATCTACCCGGTGGCCAACTCCTTTCAGATGCCATCTATCTTGCCATTCTTGAAAGCCTGCAAGATGGTGGGGTGAGCACTGATGATATTCAACTTGTCATTGCACCACCGACTATTCAATCAAATGATTCATCTCTGAATGTTGATTCCTCTTGCATACCAAACCAGCCCTTTCCTGCAACCGTCTTCGACCCTCACAACGATAGTGAAACAGCCTATCTGCTTGCTGATGAGAGCGGTGAACCACTTCACCTTGCCCGTAGTCTTGTTGACGCTGATGTTGTACTTGCTGTTGGATGCTTTGGTTATGACGCCAGCTTGAGTGGCCGTTCTCCTGAAGGTGAACTCTGGCCTGATTTTGCACGACAGAATCGTCGTGATTCGTTTGTCACCTCACTTCTAAAGAATCGACAAAAGGCTCTCCGTCAGTGGCGGGATGAAGCAGAACAAGTCACAGCACAACTTGGTGTCCTTGCATCATTGCATCTTGTGGCTGGAAATAATCAAACATTAGCGGGTGCAGCGTTTGGTTTTCCTGCTGCTTCAGTCTCTCAATCCAGATTACTTGCAAAACAGTGGCGGCCGTCCCCTTGTTCTCGTTCAACACTTACAATTGCAGGTATATCAGATCGACTGTGTGGCTTTGCTGATCTTACTCGGGCACTTGCCGCAGCCGCTCGTGTAACCACCCACGATGGAACAGTCTGCGTGGCGTGCAATTTGGATCAAGATCCAGGGCTTATTTTTACTCGGTGGCGACAAGGAATCGATTTAAGGATGCTCCTGCGTGAGGCCTCTGATTCCGATGACATCCACTTACACATGGATGCCCTCCAAACGTCCCTTTTTGCTCGGGCTCTCGGGGATCGACGCCTCGTGCTCTTGTCTCAACTCAACCAGGAATTAGTCGAAGACCTTGATATCGGGCATGCTGAAACTCCCGATGCGGTCAATCGTCTTATTCAGCAGGCTGAATCAGTCTGCGTGCTTCATGAAGCGAACAGACTATGCCCTCAGAAAAGCTGATTGTATTCCTTCTAAAGGCAGAACTTTCGCCTCTCAAAGCTCTTTCAGTTTTGATGCAACCAGAAAGGAAATGGTTCACTCAATGACGACTGGACAACCGTGCCTTGAATGGTGTCGGCAGCAATAGGTCCCCAGTGCCTGCTATCTCTGCTCGCAGCAGGACAATCGCCTACGACAAAAACATGTTCTGCTGGAACAGACCACGTCCTTTTATTTGGCATTGATAGCCAGTGTACGTCCCGCCACACAAATAACTCTTTCGTACTGACACTCGATGATGTGTTCTCAACCCCAGAAAGCAGCTTGATCCCAAGAGACAGAGAAGACACATTCCGTGACTTCTCTTGGGTATCTGGAACCTCCCACTGAGCAGACCACTCTTCGGGTAAGTCGTAGGACAGAACCAATTTTTCACCACTGTAGCCATCATGAATCTCTTGATAATTTCGAGCGAGTGGCCATGCGGTCACAACAAATTGTTCGTCAAGCCTTCCGGCAATCACTGCGAGTAGCCCACATTTCTTGACAACAAGTCGTCCGATGTGCTGATCCTTCGTAACACGTATTTCAAGACCACACCCTTCCTGAAGGTCAATATCAAGCACAGCTGAAATTCCAACATCTCGAACAACTTCCAATCGCCGGGTCTCCGTCGGCAGCCAAGACACATCATCATAAAGAAGTACGCCTTCTATACCGGGCACTCCACCTCGTGACGCTGGTGGTTGAAAATCTAACCATGAAAAATGCTGTGGGCTTACATTTTCACACGTCCAGATATTGTTTATTTTTCTCCACGAGCGTGTTGAATCGCGCCACGAATCAGGATGGCAATCAACAATGAGACCAAACTGCTGCAGAAGACAAGGACTCTTTCGAAGTATTTGACCGTCTATAAAAACCTCTCCACCCGTAATCTGAATGGATTCTCCCGGAAGCCCCAGGATTCGTTTGGTGATCAATTCATCTTTATATTTACATACGACTCGTTCATATCGTTGATACACATCCGTCTGAGCAGGCAGCCACGAGATGACCTCACCGTCTCGTACCCCTGGAGCCATTGACATGCCTTCTACATGACCTGACAAAGTGCTGACGCCTGGTTTGTCACAACCTGCGAGAGACACACAGAACCAGATCATAATGGGGTATCGAACATTCACAACGAGGCCGTCATCTAAGTTACTCTCAGACACCCTTGGTCACTGGAGACATCCGTATGACCTCAGTCCAGTACACCTTTAACAGGCCCAGGCTTTCCTGGATCACGCGGGGGACGAGGAGGAGGTTTTACTCCAATACGGTAGCCACTAAATTGTCGATGCAAATAGCTACCTGGGTCAATGATGGTCCAGCCCGCATAAAAACCGCTACTGTCTGTCACCTTCCGCATTGCCATGTATGTTTCGAAAGAATCTGGCTCAACAAGATACCTGAGATACCATTTCCCCTGCATGTTTCGCAGGACGGTTCCAAAAATACCCCGAACAGCTTTTTCAGGCTCTTCACCACAATCCTCAGTTGGAATTATCTCAAGGTTTATTGTATTACCATTCCGAACCAGTTTGAGATCGAAGTATTTATTTTTTGCAGGATCACTATTGAACTCTGCAACAAGTTTATCAGCCTGCTTTGAATCGGGAATGTAGTTACCTTCACCAACTGTGATCCCATTTTTTTCAATAATCATCTTCAGTCGATTTTTGATTGCTGTCTCCATTTGCTTTCCTGGGTCAACAAACGGAATTACTTTCCCATTACTAACGAGGACTTTGCGCTCTTGAAGCAGTTGATTTCCATCCTTATTCCGCGGAATATCTTTAGGTGTCGGTGGACGAACCTCTTTCGGCGGTGGTGCGTTGAGAGTTGGCATGTTTTCCAACTTTGCTAATAAGTCTGTCTTGGCAACGGTAAATTCTTTTTCTTTTTCTTCAAGCAAAGTAAGTTGAGCCAGTA
>WLWG01001838.1_pt1 | contig 17705 bp, 21 predicted proteins | sample 6712871 | NCBI WGS metagenome assembly WLWG01 (sample SAMN12718693, study PRJNA515312) | sponge metagenome | isolation source: marine sponge | host: Mycale hentscheli | place: New Zealand: South Island, Marlborough, Capsize Point | collected 2003-05-01
AAGGTGTACGGTTTTCAGAATCAAATTCAAAAGTAGCCATGATTAGTTTCTCCTATCAATATACGAAAGAGTAACCAACCGTGATGAAATCCTTATTAAGGGTTTCAAAACCGGCGAACAAGCTCCAAATCATGATGATGAAACGTGAGAAATCATCGTTGTTGTTCAACAAGATTTGAGCGTTGTTACCACCAATACCCACGCCGACAGCCTGAGGACCGAAGAAGATCAACTGAGCAGCGCCGTAATCGGCAGCCGTAGCAGCTTCGTCAGTAATTGCCAGGTTGTAGGAAGTTTCAGGCAGGTTGGTGGACTCGAACCAGCGGACGCCTTCAAAGAGGAATCCGGTAGGCATCACGGGTTGACCGGCAACAAAGCCAGCTTGTCCGTATGCAGGACCCATGCCTTTATAGAAGTTGGCATTAGGTGCCAGACCTGGGTTCATGGGGTCAACCATGCCCGTGCCTGGGTAACGTGCGATTTCGCGGAAGTCACTGTTCTGACGCAGGTGCATCATTGCAGTGGGGTCCACGATGCAACGGTAGTAACCATCAGCGAAGGTAGGAACGTTGCGCTTACGCATGTCCTTAACAACTTCGAGGAGGTCGGTCTTAACATCAAACTTGGCAGATTCACCAGCTTCGTAGGTGACGCCAAGGGTTCCGAGGCCGCCGTCATCTTTGGCTTTGCCACCGGGGAGGTAGTAACCACCTTGCTCTGCAGATGCTTGACCACAAGCTTCTGCTTTCAGCAGCTCGTTAGCAAACACCCGATCGCGCCAACGACGATAGTCATCGAGCAGCGTGAGTGAACCAATGGATTGGTGGAAAACGTTCAGGTTGCCAGTATCAAGCAGCAAACGCTGAGCGGTAATAAGGGTCTCGCGAGCTACCTTGAAGGTAGAAGGCTGAGTTGCATCGCGGGAATCAGCGGGGCCGGTGTACTCACGAAGAGTAACGAGCACCTTGTCCTTGACGATGTTGCGTGCGGAGGCGGATCCAAGTGTTTGGTCGGCGGTCCGCTCACGGGACTCCTTGGTGCCAGGCTTACCCCAGAAGCGGTAACGATCAAGCTGCACGGTCTGACCAGGCTGCTTAGAGAAATCGTGTACAACTACGGGCTCAACTGCCATCTCAATGATGTAGGCAGGATGAGGACGGTAAAGTTCTGCACCAAGAAGCTTCGGAAAGTCATTATCAATCCACATGGATTAATACTCCGTAAGCTAAAAGGTTTATAAGTGACTTCGACAGGTCACATATAACGATATTAATGTGTGTTGTTATACTTATGTTTATGTACCCAAATATCTTATGGTATGGATTTTATTAATGACAAAATTTGGAAGCCTATCCATACATTGCCAGGGTTTGAATGCTGTATTGAGTACTACGTAAACGAAGCTGGTCTCGTTAAAAGTACCAAAGGTGTTATCGAACGTATCCTCAAGCAGCGTGTCAATAAGAATGGCTATTCACAAGTTAATCTCACACAGCGTATTGGACGTAAGAGCACGATTACTACAACAGTTCATAAGTTAGTTGCACTTGCTTTCTTGGAGCAACCTGCTGCTAGTCCTGGTAAAGCTAAAGGCTGCAGTCGAATTAAGCACATAGATGGATGTAAAACTAATAACTGCGTTGATAATCTTAAATGGACTAAAATAGAAGAAAGTGATAACTAAACACAATGGCTGATAGTCTGGTTCTTACTGGTGTTAAGGACGTTAAAAAGCACACTGGTACTGAAATGTTGCTGACGCGTCCAAAGCGTGGTGGTGATACTCACTCACTCAAAGAGTGGTGGAAAGGTGGTGGTGGTGTAAGTACCTGCTACGTAGAATGTACTGTTATTGATGTGACTGTAGGTGGCAACACCTGTAAGCTCGTTATTGATAGCAGCATGGGTACTAACCTTCGTATTGACCACGATGGTGCTTTTGGATTTGCTTTCTATGGTGCTAATGAAGTGAGCCGAGCTGCTCTCTTTACTTCTACTTATGAAATCATTGAGCACTATGTATTCCCTGCTATCAGTGGCGGCAAGATAATGACTGTTACTCCACCGGGTGCTGCTAGTAAGCCAGGTGGAGCTCCTTCAGCTACATCAATTGGTACTGTAAATGTTACTGGTAATTCCAGTCCTTCTGATAGTAGTACTGAAGTTTATACCGCTAGCATTACAGGCAGTGCTGGAAATCTTTCTTATGCTTGGTCAGTAACTGCAAGTGGTACTATCAACGGAAGCTCTACTGGATCAACTGTAAGTATTGATTGGTCTGGAACTAACTCTAGTATCGTTACTTGTGTAGTAACTTCTGGAGATGCTGGTGTAACTGATAGTCCTGCAACTGGAACACTTGGTGGTGTTACTCCTGCTTCTGCTGCCCCTTCTAGTAGCAGTGGTGGCGGAGGCGGTGGATACTAATTATTTTTAAATCTAACTTGTTCAGGCGTAAGACCTGAGATGTATTCCTTCCCTATGACGCAATCGACGTTATAGGGAAGTCTTCTTGTGTTACGAGCGTGAAAACCAATATAGAAAAAGTCATTCATCCGTACATACATTTTGTCGTACGGATGCTCTTCCCTTGCTTTGTTATACAAACGTACATCAAACCAAGCATCAATATACTTATTGCCCGTCTTTAAGTTATTAAGGTCTACGCTTACATATGCATCAGGTTTACCAGCTAATGTATCGCGACGTACAAATGCTGGGTCGTACTCATTGACTGTGCCTACATCTGAATTTTTATCCCAAAATCCTGATTGGTATGTATTTTCTGGTGGGTATAAAGTAGTGTCAATTACAGCACAACTCCAGTCTTTTTCCTCAAAGCAAGCGTAGGCTACTGATTTATTAATTGCAACATTTACTCTAATGAAATGATTTTCTTTACCGAACAGTCCTACTGTGTCGTTGTACTTTAAATTAAACGGAATAATAGTTACACGCTCTGTCTCAGGCTTCGTGATAGAACCACCTGTTCCATAGTTCAATGATTTATTGCTTGAGTAATACTCAGGGTTAGTGTTATCACTTGCTCCGTAAATAATATGCCTATCAAGGATGCGTTGTGTTACATCCCTTGCGCTCTCATCCATTACACAACTGCGAGTACTAACCCTATTGTAATTTACAAATACTCTTTAATTTGGTCAGAGTCAGAACGTAATGCTCGCAGTGCTTTATGCTCTAATGTACGCACGCGGTCACGGCTCATATTAAGTACTTGGCCAATTGCTGTCATAGACATTGGCTCAAGTATTTCTTCACCAATTCCATATCGCATAGAGAGTACGGCAGCCTGCATCTCTGGCAGTTCTGCGATTAGAGCTCTGATATCTTCTTTAATGTACTGACGTTCTAAGATTATCTCTGGTAGCTGTGTTTCATCTTCTAGCAAATCAATTAAAGCAGTATCTCTGTTCTCACCAATCTTAATTTCAAGGGATGTAGGCTGACGTGCCTTACACATCAAGTCTTTGATTTCATCTACGGTTAGTTCTAGATGAGCAGCAAGTTCAAAGACGTTAGGCATTTGCCCGTTGATCTGGCTTAGTTCACGTTGGGCTTTCTTAAGTTTGTTGAGGTTTTCAGTAATGTGGATCGGTAGGCGGATGGCTCGGCTCTTCTCCGCAATTGCCCTTGTAATGCCTTGTCTGATCCACCAATATGCATAAGTACTGAACTTATAACCACGACCAGGATCGAACTTCTCCACCCCACGGACGAGACCGATTGTTCCTTCTTGGATGATGTCGAGGAGCTCCATATTACGCTTGGTATATTTCTTTGCGACAGAGACAACAAGACGAAGATTAGCGGTAACCATCTTGTCTTTTGCTCTTTTACCATCACGCATTTCCTTGCGAACTTGTTTTTGAGTAATGTCCATTGCATCAGCTAGTCCTTCTTCGTCTAGCTCCAGCTCTTTCTTCATTTCCTTAAGTACCATCATACGTTGTACTTGGCGACCTAAAAGGATTTCCTCATCGTGTTCCAGAAGTGGAATACGTCCGATGTCCCGCAGATAGGAACGTACTGAATCTCCTGAAAGTTTTACTGACATATTATGCTTTTTGGGTATACTTAACTGTAGCCCAATATTCTAGCTAAGTCAACATTTAGCTGTGTAATCTTGCATACCTAAGTGACTTTTTAGGTTGCTCTCCATCTTCCATAGACTCCACAGCCATTGCCTGCGCTGCGTGTTCGTTAAATCCTTTCTCTTTATAAATAGATTCTGCTTCTTGATATTTCTCTACACTACTTTCAAAATCTTCGCCGTGAGTAAGCATCTCAGCAGTCATCTGATTGGCTGCCTGGTCAGGCACACCATCAGTCTTCAGATGCTTCCAGATAGTCTGGAATACTTCAGGGTCTTGTTGTGTTTCTTGTCCAGCTAAACGCACGGTATAAGTATTAGCAACCTATACCGATTGTAATAGATTTACATTCCAATCTGATTCTGAACCAAGTCAGGATTAGCGCCGATACTCATTGCTTTACTGACGGCAATATCGTTACGCAACTTCTGTCCTTCTACGTCACCCATTTGTGACATGTACTGAGTAGCAGGTGAGCCTAGTACTTCCATAACTTCTGCTTTACGCTCATTAGCGAAGGATGCAGCTTTATATTCTTCGTTAGCACCAACGAGTTGCTCTTTACGAAACCCTTGAACGTTTGCAGACTGTGCTTGTGGCAATGCATCAGCTTGACGCACCATCATGTTCTGCTGGGCTAGACGCTCGTTGTTATATGGCTGGGTGTTGACAGAAGGCTTGGACGAACCGCCTTGGTCGTATGCGTTAGGTCCTGGAGGTGCAGCAGTACGGTTCATGCCATCAAGTCCACGCATACTGCTGGACTGAGGGAGCATCATTTCTGCAACTGAATAAGGATTAGCCATTGTTTAATTAATTCTCATATATACATTGTAAGGGGATACATTATGTACCCCCTCACGTTTTAATCAGAGGTCTTGGACAAGCATCTTCTGCTGGAAGGCTGCTGCAGGAGCCTGAGACAGGACTTTCCATGCGTCCTCAGGGTTTGCATCCATCATCTCGGAAAACCCGCCCCAGAAGTCGTTAGCGGCGTTTGCCTGACGACCTGGTGTTGGCATCTCTTGAATAGGACGTTGGAAGTTCTGGGGAACCTGACCTTGCTCTTGGGCGAGGATTTCAGCTTCGAATTGTTCGCGTGCTTGCTGGTTTGCAAGTTCTGCTGCTTCAGTTTCGGTGAGCGTGGGGTAAGGACCTTCAGGACCGAAGAAGTCGTTGACGTAATCGGCAAGGACGTCGGGGTCGGTAAGCATGAGGTTCATTGCAGAACGCTCTTCACCAGCTGCTTCAAGCATCAGGGACTGTGATTGACCACGCTGCACTTGCTCAATGAGGGCATCCTCAACGGCACAGGCATAGGTGTTCAAAAGGTTGGGAGCTTCAGCACCAAAGTGCTCAAGAACTTCAAGACTTTCGTCGCTGATTTGACTTAGATACGCGTCCCGTGCCGGAGCCTGACTTTCTGCCAGAGCCGGAGCCGGTGCGGCCACCTGCTGCTGGAGCGCCTGCTGCATTAAAGCCTGGGTTGAAGCTTGGGGAGAGTAGGTCTGCTGCGCCGAATACTGGGCTTGAGGCTGAGGAGCCTGGGGCATTGAAGCCCAACTGGCTTGTGTAGGAGCCTGCGGTGTTGGCGTCACCTGGTACGCCGAGGGTGACACCTGGGCCTGGGACTGGTTGCTTGTATTCAAACTTGCGCTGAGCGCCTGGAACGCCTGCTGCCATGGATTGCCCTGGGGTGCCGAAGCCTGCGGGGCCTGGGCCTGTCCCTGGTAAACCGGAGCCTGAGGCATCTGTGGTACCTGGACCTGATATGCCTGGGAGGCTTGTGGTTGGCTGCTCGCGTACTGGCTGTCCTGCGCTGGCGCGGCGTACGTCTGCGGGGCTGAGGCTTGGGGGGCGCTCGTCTGAGCTGTCGGGATGGTACTTTCCACTGTAACTTAACTCCTTACGTAAAAATTCGAGTGATCTATATAGGAACCCAGTGATATCTAGGTTGGGGTCAGACGCCAATGGAAGTTCTGGTGTCTGTGGATGCGGTAACTGATAAAGTTGACCGAGTAATGAAATAAAACTGTTAAGACTTTGCTGAGTTTGTTGGACCATTCGGAAGGGGTAGCCACTCAACATTGCTGCCCTTTCTTCGTCAGTCTTACTTGGGAATAGGTACTTAAGTGCTTCAATAGAATCCACACCTAACTCTTGAAGGTTACGAACAACGATGCTGTTATTTAAAACATCTTGTGCGTCATCTTCGAAGATATCACCCATCCAACGCCAGTCAACTTTAGTACTACCGTCGGGGATTAAACCTGTTACACCTAGTGGCATTTCGCCTGTATCTAGACTAACACGAATTGCTTCTTCCCTTTTCTTAGTGAATTTCTCCATAGCAGTAATGTGTTTCTCCATTGCTGCTGAATACTCTTCCGGTGTCTCAAACTCTTCCTGTAGAGGAACTACAGGTTGCTTGAGACCAATAGCTACTGCAAAGCTCTCTTTAAACATCTTCTCTTCATGCTGAATCATCAGACTAAAGAGTTGACATAAGCCGTAACTGAATAGTGCTTTCGCTTTCTTTTCAGCTGTAGCAGCACATCTGCCATACAGAGATTTCATCTCATAGGCAGTAGAAGCAGTGTTGATGTCAATGTCATCTACACCACCTAGTGCCAGACGGATTTCAGAACGGTACTGTTTGATGTACATGTTCTGGTCACCACTCACACTGTCAGGCGTGAGGTAGTTGACACGGTCAGTTGGCTCAAGGTTTGCGATTACTCGTGGCACCTTGATTTGACCATCTAAAGCAGACGCGCCACCAAACGGTTCACTAACTCTGGTGCTACTACGTCCAATAGCAGCAAAGCCTGCTTGGCTACTGATAGTTGGACGGAAGCTACCTTCATCACCACTCTCAATGATGTCGTGTTTGGGACGACTAGATAGGAGTGTGGGGTTGCCAAAGAACTTGAGGTTCTTACGCACGTTCTTGACTAGCTCATCGTGGTACATGATTTGGTTTGCCAACCAATCAAACTCACCATTACCAGTTGCTTCACCAGTACAGTCCATGTGATTAAACACTTCGACTGCTGGAATGAAGCCAAGACTGTTCGTTAATGTCTCGGTAGAACCAGGCATCGTCATGAGCTGTGAGCCCATGTCATTCTCAAACTCAATCTTTTCGTTAGAGATTGTTTGTTCGATACGGTCTCGATAGACCTTTAGCCTGATGTACTTTTTCTTACCACCTTTACCGTCTTGACGCACATAGTTATCAAGAGAGTTTGATTCCTGTACATTAAATGTATAAATCAGAACTACATTCTCAAGGTCACCATTCTGGTCACGATAAGCACGGTAGTTATCTTTAGGGAAGAACAGCAGCTGATAGTCATCACCTGATGGTCTGAAATAGAACAGACCTTGTCCGTCACATAAGAAGTAATCGACAATACTGTCGAGCTTCATTTCAAGCATGTTGTGGTCAACTACTTTCTTGAGAAACTCTTTGCGGTATCCAAAACTATCTTGTTCTGCGTAGAACTCAAGACCTTTACGCAGCATGAACATTCTCATCTGCGCTAGATGAGAGCTAACAATCATTGAATCAACAGAAAGGTCTCCACGTCGCTCTTTTGCAGCGAGGAGTATCTGTTCAAATTGACTGTTAACTTGATTCATTCTATTTCAGCTTCATTATTTATTAGTCTAACTGTATTTGCTATTTATTTGTCATCATCATCGTCGTCAAACTTGGCAGGTGTGAACTCTGCTGGCTTGTAATTAAACATATCGCCAAAGATGCTTCCAGCCATATTTGTACTACGAGCACGGCTTAGCTTTGCACGGTCATTAACACGCTGGTCAAGTGCACCTACGTCAATTGTGCTGGATTGTGCAGCTTGATTGATTGCTTTATTTGCATAACCAGTATCTTTAAACTGTTTTTGGAAATCCCTATTCATAGTTTGATAACGGTCTACAAACGATGCACTCTTTCCAGGACTATCGCCATCATGGAAGTAACCTCCCATAGTTCCTGCACTTACAGGTGTGTCCATGTAGTTCTTGCCGTTAGAACTACCGTTGTACACAAAGTTTTTGTTGATGCCACCATACTGACGCACTGAGTTGTCTACATTGTTGGTAACAGTATTTCCATCACCAGTAATGGTGTTAGTGATGTCGTTATCTTGAGAGACTGTCTGATCTTGTGTCTGTACAGTTGGTGTAATGTTTCCACCACCTTCTGTTCCTGGGAACGGAGGATTAACAGTAATGCTTGGTGTTTTTAAATCTGCGGTTGGTGGCTTGTATACACCTGGTGTGGGCTCTTCTTTTTCTACGTTTGCATTTGTAGTAACTACATTATTAGGTACTGACTGCTTTTGTTCTGTTTGAGTAGAACCTGCAGATTTACCAAATGTCATTCCATACTTTTCACTCAGATAGTTCTGTGCTTTCTTATTAAATGTGGCTCCACCTTCCTGGGCTTTCTGGAAACGTTCAAGAATGCTGCCTTCACCTTCGTTTACTTTAGAATCACCACGATTACGGAACTCTGCTTTGACTTCGGCAGCACTGTAGCTACCTTGCTTAGTAGAGTCTTGCAGTCCAGCCTGACTTACATTCTTATACTTATCATCACCTAAACGTGTTTGTACTTTGTTCTTGGCAGCTTGCCTTGAATTCGATTGATTATTATTGTTATTCGCAGGTGCACTATTTCTTCTAGGAGCTGGTGCACTGTTTCTACTAGGAGCAGGAGAACTATTGCGGCTAGGAGCAGGTGCGCTTCGCTTAGGTGCAGGTGCAGGTGCAGGTGCAGGAGCATTGCGCTTAGCTACACGCGCACTCTTCTTAGCTTGTGCTGCTGCCCTTGCTTGGTTACGCTTACTTCCTTTAGCCATGCTGCTATTTATAATTCAAAGCTATCACTATTGTAGTCAAGTTGCAAATGTCCTCGTCTTAAAAGTCCTCCCATCGTCAGTACCATACTGTCTACAGCATCATCATGTGCCGTTTGTCCGAAGTTAAGTAGCTCTTCTTCTAGGACATCCCACTTACGCCACTTGTTCCATATCACTCGTTTATGTTCGTATAGACCAAGCACGCCTCGTAGTCTTGCTAATTTGTCGCCTTTAAATCCTTTGACTGGTGACATCGTGAGATTGTATAGCGCACGATTGTCAAGCATGATGCGTTTAAAGTCTCCTTCAAATGAGTTCTGATATGCCACAGCTTCAGGCCATATCATGCACGGTGACATCGTTGGGAAGTATTGCCCTTCGTCGTTCTCTTGTAAGATGTTCCAATCAGCAAGCATCTCGCACATAATGTCAATCTTCTCTAGGTTGCCAAGTGTGCGTGCACGCCTTTGGTCAATTAGATATATCTTTCCATCTTTAATTCCACCAAGGGTCATGACAGTCCAGTCATTCTTTTCCTTATAACCTGCACTTAGGTCCATCCCAATACCAATGCAGTCGTAATCTTCAGGGACTTCTGCTTTGACAATTAGTTCTGGGGAGATACCGACGTCTGCTGATTTAACAGCAGTGTTTAAGTACTGATATGCAAATGCAATACGGTCTTCACTCTTACGTTCGTTCAAATACTTCATTGACCAGAACTCTGGCCAGTATGAACGTTGCCTACCGTCAGCGTCTGTAATGACTGCTTTCTGTACTATCTGCTTCCAATTGTTCTTGGGTACGAAGAGAGTGGCGTGGATATCATCAAAGTGAAAACGGGTACCCAGGCAAATAGCCCGTGCCCCTTGAAACATCGTCGGCGCAATAACATTAGACCATGTCTGTTCCATCTCACGGCGAATATCCGGATTGTTGATGGAAGCTGCGGACTTGATAGGGTCATCGATAAGCACCAACTGGGATCTCTTTGAAGTAATGGCTCCCTTGAGACCCCCACACGCAATTGTAAAAGCCTCTTCACCTGCTGTATCAATTCCTGCAAACTCATAATCAATACTCCAATATTCATCTGAACGTTTTATTTTTGAGAGCCTCACCATTGGAAAGACTTCTCTGTACTTAGTACTTGTAAGAATACCTTTAATGGTTGCAGATTTCGCACGACTAATGTCTACCATGTATGCGATGTAGAGGATACGCAGCATCTGTTTGGCTGCTGTATGTCTACCAATCATCCATGCAGCAAATAGTCCTAGTACTGTTGATTTTGCTGAACCACGTGGTGCAAGGATTGCAGTGTTAGGTCCACCAATGCCCATTAAACACTCAGTATCTTTACCTGTGCATAGCTCTGCATGCCATTCCAGCATATGATTTGCAGGAGATTTTCCCATATATACACAGAAGTCTTTGAAGTCGTCTCTTGCTCTTAGTACTTCTTCTGATGGTGGCTTAACTGTTACTTTGGTTGCTGTCATTAAGGCAGCACGCTTGAAAGCTAATGCGCTACTTGCAATTGCCATACTGTTAAACTTTTGTCTTTAGTCTAACGGCTAGTATCGTCCCTCGGCATATCTTTGAGCAATCCTATCCTCTGCTCTTGATTTTGCACGCATGATAATTGCTCTCTGTCTATCTTCTTCATATGCAATACCAATTGCTGCTGCCATTGCTGCAGCTTCTTCTGCACGGTCTCCCATAAAGAATGATTCAACACCTGCACCTGGAATAGAGGGTAGACGCTGCTGTAGTGTTCCTTGTAGACGAATACGGTCAACACTTAAGTCTGGAGTATTAAGCAGAAGCTCTGGTAGTAGTAACTCTAAGTCATCCATTCGTTACCTCTGCATAAACCTTTGCCCATACTGCATTAATTGCATTTTCCATGGGTTCTGCAAACTGTGGGTCATCTTTAAAGATAGAAGTAATCTCACGCATTACACGGTCCGCACCAGCAAGAATAAGACCACGCTTATCGGTTGTTTTATTCATTCGGTCTGACGTTTCAATATGAGACCGAAGCTCTTTCTCCAACGCTGCCAGCCTCGCACAGCCATTATCACCTTTGATTTCTCCTGCGGTAATTGCCATTCGAAGCTCTTGTATATCGGAGTGAAGAGCAGCAATCTCACTATTAAGGATTTCACGGCGGTTCAGCTTTTTGTACTTCATCTTCACCCAACGTGCTAAATCGTTGAATGTACCTGGATACTTAAGGATGCCCGCATATACCCAAATTTCAATAATACTTGGAGTGACATCAGCAAATTCTTTGAAGTCTTCTGACTCAGCAGCAGGGAGCGTATCTAGCCATTGGTCTACATATGTAATGTAAACCTTACCGCCAGCTTGCTTGGTTGAAGTAGTCATCAGAATGCCCTCGCAATCGAACGTGAATATGCAGCCTGACGCTTAGATTCCTGCGCTTTAACCTTATCTCCTTCTTGAATATTCTTTCTATCCTCTGAACCTTGCGCTCCAATCTTGCCAATATCAACTTGACCTTGAGCACCAATCTTACTTAGGTCAACTTTTCCTTGAGCACCAATCTTACTTAGGTCTACTCCACCTTGTGCAGCTATGTTCTGTCTATCCTGTGAGCCTTGAGCGCCAATCTTACTAAGGTCAACTTTACCTTGTGCACCAATCTTACTTAGGTCTACTCCACCTTGAGCTGCAATGTTTTGCCTATCTTGCGAACCTTGAGCTCCAATCTTATTAACATCTACGTCACCCTGTGCACCAATAGCTCGTACATCTTGGTCACCTTTAGCGCCGATGTTCTGACGGTCTTGGTCGCCTTGAGCTCCAATCTTACTAATGTCTACAGTCCCCTGAGACGCAATATTTAATCGGTCCTGTGTACCCTTCGTCTCTAAGTTCTGCCTATCTTGCGTGCCTTGTGCACCAATGTTGGCTCTATCCTCAGCCCCTTGAGCACCAATCTTATTAACGTCTACATCACCTTGCGTGTAGATATTTGCACGGTCTTGTGAACCTTGAGCTCCAATCTTGTCAATATCAATCTTACCTTGCGTAGACAAGTTCATCCTGTCTTGGTCACCCTGTGCACCGATGGTTACACGGTTCTGCTCACCTTCTGTAATCTGTTGCAGCCTGTCTTGCTGACCTTGTGCTGAAATATTTTCACGCTGTTGCTCGCCTGTCGCTGACAGCATTCCAATGTCTCGTCCGTGCTGTGCATCAGCGAAGGTATTCTCAAAGTTAAACTGAGCTTCCATGGATTGCATTCCATAGTTAAACTCGTTTGACATATTGGCTCCCTGGTTTCGCAACTCAAGGTCAGCCTGTTGTGTCATATTCTCTTGTGCCAACGCAGAGTTATGAGTGGCTAGTTGTTGAGCTAACGCTGCATCAAAACCTGACTGAACCATATTCCCTTGGAATGCTTGCTTCGCCGCTTTTCCACCTTCATCATCTGGCTCTGACTTATAGAAGTCATCCATAATCTGTTGGAAATTAAACATCCCCTGTTCTACAGCCATCGTATCTACGTTGAGTCCTACCTTATTGTATCTATTCTAATTATCTACAATAGGTACAAGTAATGCACAACGGATATGCGGTTCGCTTCTTTAGGTGGTCAAAGTAATTACGCACAAGCTGGCAAAGCAGTAGCTGATGATGCTGCTAAAACTTTTAAGGCTGCACGACGCAATTCAGTGGACTTTGGTGGAATTGCTCAAAGTGCAATGAAGACTAAGTCAGATGAGAATATTGCTCAAACTAGAGCTGACTCACTTGTCAAACGAGCAAAGATTGACGCTGATAAAACAGGGAAGCTTCATGACGCAAAGATGTCACAAGCTAAATCTGGTGTCATGCGTAAGGCTGGTGGTCTTATTGCTCTTGGTATCGGTGGACTTGCCGAGAAGTCAGAGAAGCGTGATTACTCTTTGTATGACAAGAAGATTGCAGGCATGAAAGCGAAGAATGAAGCAGACAGAGTAACAATGGCTGGCATTGATACTAGTGGTAAGAAGGTAGAAACTCCATCTACTCCTGCACCTACTAACACTGGCGGTACAGGTGCTTCAAATACTAGTACTACTGCAGCTACTGGGACCGCATTAAGTGGTGCTCGTAAGGAATTAGCAGATGCTATTGCTGGACCTGAATCTGGTTCTTGGGGATATGAAGCGTTTAATCAAGGTGGAGCTGCGGGTGGAACCAAAGTGTTAGGTAAGAGTGGTTCTCATAAAGATACTTATGGCACATCACTTACCGATATGACATTAGGTCAAATCTTCCATAAACAAAATACAAAACAAAGAGGCATGAGCCTTGACGAACACTACAAGTCTGGTGGATTACATGCAGTGGGACGTTATCAATTTATTGGTCCTACTCTTCAAGACGAAGTTGCCAAGATGGGACTATCTCATGACACGAAGTTTACACCACAAGTACAAGATGATATCTTCTTCTCTCACATCAAACGTGTAGGTAACATCTCACCATGGGTTGGTCCTAGTGTTAACTATGGACAAGACAAGAAAAATCATCTTAATAGTTTAATCAGTCAAGTTTAAACAGCAAACGCAGCACCGAGTGAGGACAGCCCAGCAACTAGTGCTTGGATTGATTCACGACGGCGGTTCTTCTCATCTTTACGATCTGCACGTTCCATAGACTCACGACGGAACAGCAGCTCATCAGCACGAGCTTCACGTGCATCAATGCGGTCTGCTAAACGGTTCTTATCTGACTGTGCCATTTGTGCACGAGTCAGTTCCATTTGGTCATTGCCTTGCTGTTGACTCAGTAAAAAGTTTCTTTGATTATTAGCTTCTGTAGATGCCAGCTGTGCTGTCAGGGGCTCCATGCTGCGTGAATGGTTCACAGCATCACGATCTTTTGTTTTTCCCTCTTCTAATCTTCTAATAGCTGATTGAACAGCTCCTTTGCTTGTTTTATCGTAGTCTAGATTTAACTCGCTTTCACTGTATCCACTATCTTCACCATATCTTTTACCTGCTGCACGAGACCTTGTAGTCTCCATTTTGGTTTGAGCAGCATCTAATTCACTCTGACTACGTCCAAAGATGCTATCCATAAAGGTAGCTTTTACCTTGCCACTTACTGGGTCTTTCTCCCTGCCACTAATTACTCCTTCGGCGTCTTGACCGAAGAAGCCCATAAAATCGTCATATCCGTTTCTAGGCATTAGTCACTCTATGTAATCTCTTTATCTATTTTACACAGCTGCGAGAGCTTGTTTTGCTTCAAGTCTCATCAGTCGTGTTTCAAGCTGTTGATTAGCACGCACCAATAGTCCAATCAGATCTGTGGTATCAATGCAGAGCTTGCCGATACTTTCGTCGTAGTAAGTAGCGTCAGGTACTACTTCCTGGAACTCCTGTGCAATAAAGCCATGATGCATACGCTCTGGGCTTGAGCTGTACTCTTCCTTATAGAAGAAGGTGACAGGACGCAAGTTACGTAGGGTCTCTAGTGCATCATCAATCGTATCTACTGTGTGCTTTGTGCTCTCATCACTCAGACCAATGGCAGCACCAGCAATACTACCGATAGCACCAAACATGCTACCTGTTTTGCTTGCACTAGCGCTGGATTGTGCAGCTTTAATTTGTGCTTCAGCTCCAATTTCTGCAGCTTCAACTTGAGCGTCAGCAGCAATCTGTGCTTGTTGCTCTCTTGATTTATTAACCATCGCAGAGTTTGCTAGCTCATCAAACTTTGGTGAGCTCTCACGAATACTATTAAATGCATCACCAACGCTGACTGCACTTGCAGCAGAACCTGCGTTACTTCCTACTCCACCTGAACGTAAAGAGATAGGATCAAACTTACCTGCAAATCTAGTCATCTAACTATTGTTCTAGTATTCCTTTATTTTAACCAGTTCACATATTTGCTTTGAACCAACTGTCTCCTTCACTTTTAGCTTGGTCCCATATATTCTTTTTGCCAAGTGTTCCTAGTCCACCAGCAATACCACTACTCAATCCACCCATTATTCCTCCGAACTGTGAAGCACTAGCTTGTGCAGCACCTGCTTTCTCTGTTGCTCTCGCATTTGCTTCTGCAATAGAGAGTGTTGCATCAGCTTCAATTCCAGCAATCTGTTCTGCTGACCTAGCTGCCATTGAGTTATCAGCAATCTTGCTGTAGTTAGGTTTTTTACTCATAAAGTTTTCTACTCTCATTCCTGCAAATCGCATTATCCAAGGCTCATATCAGTTCTTTTATTGTACTGTCTATCGTTTTCTTCTTTGTTGCGACGACGGCGTTCTCCTTCTATAAGGTTGCCTCCTATTTGACCGATAGCTAAACCTGCAAGTCCTCCCAGGAATCCATGTTTAATAGGTCGTCTTGTCGCCACACCTGCAGTACCACCTGCTACTGATGTAGCAAACGGGACAATACCTGTAGTTACTGGAAGGCTTCTTCCCAAGAACTGTAGCTCTGGTCCATGAATACCTTCGTCTGTTGTTTTCAATGCACCACCGGGCAGTGTCAAGTCACCATCTAATGGATTAAGGTCTGTTGCTTTGTCATACTTAAATGCTTGATACCTGTTGTACTCATCTTTACTTACATCAGGTCTTACTTTTACAAATTCATCGTATGGAAGTAGATTGCCAGTACGTCCCATGACATACTTCATTGCAATTTCTCCAAGGATGTTTTCTGTTTTTGTAGCATCATCTTCACTAGGTAATGCTGCTTTATAACCTTCAGCTCCACCAAAAGGTGACATTAAACCAAGTCCTGCATTGATTGCAATTCCACTTGGAATAGCTAGAGATTGTACAAATCCAGGTTCAAAATTTCGTTTCTCCCATTGCTCATCATTGCTATTCCATGTATGCCCACGTGTGGCTTTCCAGTCTCCATCAATATATTTAATGATTCCAGCTTTAGCAGCTTCGTCTGAGTTCTTGTCTACTTTTAGTACGGTTTGTTTTTTTCCATCTTTCATTACTGATTTTAAGGTACTACCAATTGGGTTGCCAGCATCGTTAAGCACTGGGGTTTTTCCATATAAATCTGGTGCTATACGTGATGCTTTGTTGGCAGCAGCTAATACGGTTTCATTAATCACCTCGCCAGATGCCTGTAGTGCGTTTAAAAGCCAATAGAATCGGCGACTTGTATCTTGCGTTAAGTCAGCACCGACAGTGCCCGCTACTTGCCCTGCTTTATGCATGAAGTTCTTATCTTCTCTAAAATCCATGTCAGCTTCTGCTCTTGCCTGTTTGCCAGCATCATTAGCAACACCTGCAATCTCCCGTGCACGTTGTGCTACCGGGTATGAACCCATCATGAGTTCCATCTTTGGACCTTCAGCTGTCTTGCCCTGAAGTTCTCTTGTCCTGTGCATTACACGACGATTGTCTTCTCCACCGATTCCGTAGTCTTTGCGGAACCCGTCTTTGAAATCATCAATTCCGCCTAGCTTTCCAAGTATGCCTGAAAATCTCATTGTCTTTAACCAAGTAAATCAGTCTGGTTGTATCCGCCGATGCCTAACTGAGCAAGCATTTGACGTTCAATATCTTGACGGAACTGTTGGTCTCCTTCTCGTTGTAATTTCTCCCATGGTGTCAATCCTCCCCCCTTAGCTCTGAGTACAGCATCAGAGGCTATTTGACCACCCATATCTCCAACTAAGTTTCCTCCAAGTTCAGCACCCATTCTCAGTAACTCATTATTTTTATGTTTGCCTAATGCAGACACCAGCCCCACGCCGCCCATCGCGCCACCCACGCCTGTGCCTACGCCTGCAATCAGCTTGTCGCCTAAATCTCCTGGCGTCATAGCTCCTTGATAAATACCAAACGCTGCGTCCATTCCAAAGTTTTTAGCAAGATTTCCTGCAGTTACTCCACCAGGACCCATGTAATCAGCAAGTGCTTTACCTGCATAGCGTTTAATGCCATCAAAGCTTGCTCCTTGAGGTCCTCCTACTGAAGCAGCTTGACGAGCAGCGCTGATACCAGCAGCTTTTATATTTGCTGCAATTCCAGGTGAAACTTTAGCTGCAACTCCTTTAGTTGCTCCCATCAATCCAGGAATCGCAAGTTGTGTTGCCTTAGCTCCACCTACTAATCCTTTTGCCATTCCTACTGCAGATGCAAGCTTTGCACCAATTCCTAACTTTGCTAATCCTGCACCTGCAGCAGCTACTAAAGGTATCATTTACTTTTACGCTTGTGGGGGTAATCCCATTTTAGCGGCATTCCATTGGTTACCTTGATTGGTAGTTGCAAACATCTGCATCCAATTAGCTGTCCGCTTTTGTTCTTCTGGATTGCTCATCATTTCCATAGCTCGTGAACCAACTTCACCTGCCATACGACGGTTTGACTTTGATAAATCTCCTGTTGGATTTACTTCAGTCGTACCGTTAGTTGATGCAAATGAACCTGGCGTCTCACGGGCTTTCTGTTGATTCAGTCGTCCGTTCTGGATGTCTTTTGAATTAAAGCTCATTGGTACTGCTCCTGTTCACGTTGGTCACGTTCGCCGCCAATCAAAGCAGCTAGTCCTGCGATACCTGCTGCGCCAGCAGCTCCATACCCCACTCGTCTAGGCGTCTTGTACCTGGGATTAGTCATGTACCTTCCAATAGGGTCTCCCCCTACTGCACTACGTCTACGCCTGAAACTTGGTGATTCCTCAGGACCGTCTGGGTCTACAAAGAACC
>WLWG01001844.1_pt1 | contig 17668 bp, 38 predicted proteins | sample 6712871 | NCBI WGS metagenome assembly WLWG01 (sample SAMN12718693, study PRJNA515312) | sponge metagenome | isolation source: marine sponge | host: Mycale hentscheli | place: New Zealand: South Island, Marlborough, Capsize Point | collected 2003-05-01
TACCTCTAAACTGACAATTTAAAAATGTAAGAACTTTTAATCTACCCACATTAAATCCTGCAGCATCAATATTAGTTGCTGATATAATTGATCCTGTTGCCCTAGTTCCAGAAACTCTAATACTTGACATACCAAAGTTAACATCAACTATGGTCAACATAGGACCTGTGCCTTCCCATATTAAATGATCTAAGTTTCTATCTAGACCTATAATTTCAACACCTTCTACATTACAAGTTATAGAAGAAGATATATTCATCTCACCTCTAATTATATATGTAGTATTTGCTACTAGTGTTGCAGGTAAGTCAGAAGCTTCTGTAACTTCTTTAATTATTCTGCCATTTACATTTCTTATTTCTTTACCCCCGATCCAAGTAAGTGTACCATCTAAAGTAGCAACTCTGCCATCTGCAACTCTACCATCATTAAGATAAATGTTTTCAAATGCACTTCTTATTTCTAAGTCTTCATCTGCTCCAGAATTTAACTTTGCAAATGAAATACCTGTACCAGCAACAAGTTTGTTCTCTAAAAAATCTGCTGTAGTATCTGCTGAAGATACTTTTACTTTTGAAGGATCAACTCCCGGACCTATAGGTAATAATTTACCAAATGTTTCTGGAGACATTGCTGCAAAATATATACCATCATTCCCATCTATATAAATCTGTGTAATCTGCCTATCTCTATATGGTTGATTGCTAGAGCTTACATAACGCTGGTAAGCTATAACTTTGTCTAAATCTATTGTTATTTTAGATGATACTAATGTGGGTATATTGTTTTGAAAAGTATTAATATATCCATCTAATTCTGTTAATGCCATTTTATTTATTTTTTAACCAGTTAATCATACTAATAACCTCAGATTTAAGGTATGGTAATTCATACATTTTAATCTGTTCTAAAATAGGCTCTCCATTTACATGCTCGTTAATTGGATATCCGTTTTTATCTTCTCCCACTTGTTTAAACTTTACATGTTGTATTGTAAGTTTACCTATTTTAAGTTTAGGATTATGCTTTTTAATAATATACGCATAAATACTCAATTGTAAGTTATAGTGACTTATATGGCAATCATCTAAATGAGATACTGGATTATATAGCTTTTTTGTAATTCCTTCCCAATTTGTATAACCTTTTTCTTTAATTTCTTTGTTTGTTTTATAGTCTGTAATATTAATTGTACCATTTACAATTTCAACTAAATCTGCCTGACCGCATAATTTTGCTGATTTTAAATAAACTAAATGTTCGGGATATACGCCATCTTTTAATTTTTGTTCTGGTGCAATTTTAACTCCATTTTCTTTAACTATTGGTTTTATTATAGGTATTTCCAAACCTTCCCTTTGGATTGTTTTAAAATCCAACATATCCGCTTCTCTTTGATTATGGTACCAATTGCCAAGTTTAATTGCTCTATCTTTTTCCCCTTCCCAAGCATCTAAAATTTCTTTTGGTGTCATACCATACCATTTAGATTTTTTATTCTTAGAAGACTTCTTAGCTATTGCTTTACCGTCAAAAGGCTCTTTAAATTTACTAACTAACGATGTAACACTAATCCAATCTATATTATCTTGATCGTTGCTTTCATATATATGCCCTTCTTCTTTAAATGTTATTGCCATGTTAATCTGTTAAGTTATCTAATACGTCTTCTTCTTTTTCGCTCATTAATGCTTTCCATTCCCCTATTGGGCATTCTGATGATAAAGCTCTTGTTTTAAATTCTAATGAACATCCACAATTACCACAACAAGGCTGTGTACCTGGAACTTCGCATTTAGAACCTTTCCTATCCATTTCCGGGCATTCATTACAAATAGCCATTCTTTTAGCAGAAACATCTTCCACAAAATCATCTCTCATTATTGAGTTTTTGATTCCTTCATAGATTTGTTTTCTGTTATTCCATATCTTTTTTAGATTCATTTTTGTTCTTTTTAAACTCCTTTTTTTCTAATTCTTGTTCTTCTAGCATCTTTAGTACATTCTCCATTTCATCTATTCTATCTTCAATACTCAATTTCTTTTGATAGCCTGAATATGTATTATTTACTATATTACCTAAATAACTTTTTTTACGTTTTATTTGCTTTTGTAGCCTATTCTTTCTTATTGAAAAGGTGCCCAGACCATCTACAAATATTTTAGGATGCTCTAATTCAGATAAACTTTTTCTTAGCTTGTTGTAGTAAAATGTTATAAAATCATCAACTACATTTTCGTGAACGCCAACTTCTTTTGCAATCCCTTTTTTAAAATCTTTATGACTCTTTGGATTCATCCTTACCCAATATTTTAAAGTCTAAGAAAACCAATTTATCTACTTCAACTTTTAAATCTTTACTTAATATTATTGTCTTTTTATTTTTACCGTCTTTTATGATTAGGTTTTTCTTCTCAGCTTTAGTTATGGCATTTCTTGCCGATTGAGGGCTTTTAAATATATTTTTCATAACTACAAGCTTGCAAAAATCCGTTAATTCATGCTCACCTAGCTCAGCTAATAATGCTAAACATGCTAAATCAGCAGTGCTAATTTGTATTTTATTAAAAAAACAATGAGTTAATATCTGGTACTGAGTAGTATCAGATATTGTTGTTTTTATTCTCTTATCTACTTTTTTTACAATTGCCATTACTTTAAACTTAATATCATATCAATCATGTCAGGATCTGGATAAATATCCATTTTAGTTTTTCTAACATTTGTATGTGTGAGCAAACCTCTTATTTTACCATAGTATGCATCTTGGTTAAATTCAAATGCCTTTACAGGGCCATACTTCTTTATAAGTTGTTGTAGCCCTATTCTCATGTCTATCTCATCTCTTTCTTGTATGTGATTAAGAAGCATTTGGGTTTCTTTAACTTGGTTGGGTGAATACTTGTGCCAAAATTTTCTATGTCTAAAAGCTTTTGCAAGTTCAATAACTTGATCAGGGTGGGCTTTTTTACCAACATAGCTTTTATAATCATCATCTAAATAACCTATAGAACATATTTCTAATCCAATAGAATGTCTATTCATATATCCTGATCCAGTTTCACCTAAATGCCAACCATATCCGTCTTCTGGAAAAGCTTGCACCATAACTCCATCATACTCATCATCCCCAGTTCTATAGTTTTGACCCCCCAGAACAAATTCAGTAGCTACACGCCCCCGCTTATCTCTTTCCCAATGATCTATACATCTATAGGGATTACATCCTCCTGCTGTATGATGTAAAAACATATACTCATTTTTACCAGGTTTTCTAAGATACTCGCTTTTACTTAAATAATATTTATGTATTCTCTGACCATAATTAGTTGTAAACCATTGCTCCCCTAAATCAGTATCCTCATTAATTGCTTCAATATCAGGTTTAACTACAAGAAGAAGTTGCCAAGTTATATTTCCTACAATGCCATCTACCTTAATATTATTATGCAATTGAAATTTCTTAACAGCATTTTCTGTTAATTTTCCAAAGATACCATCTGCTGGTAGCATTAGTATTTCTTGCAGTTTTTTTACATGACCTCCTTTAGATCCTCTCTTTAGAAGCTGCATGTTATTTAGTTTTAAGAGGTCTGAATGATTGTTTAACGTTATCAACAGCTTCAGAAAATTCTTTTTTTGCTTCAGCAACTCCCTCTGCACCATCTTCTCCTTCTTCGGGAGATCCATACGTTTGTGCTAAAAACATTTGAGCTTGAATTCTCTTAACTCTAGTTTGTTCTATGTCAGTTAGTAATTGCTCATATTCTAATTGAGCTTTTAAATGCGGAAGATTGTCTTTATAAAACTTTGTTACTTCAGTTCTTCTTTTTGCAGCTTGTTCTTTAGCTTTAGAAATATCTTTATCAGATTCAGTTACTTTTGCTGTACTTTTTTTATCAGCCATTCTTTTTAAATTTTTTGGTTTATATGGCTAATATAATAATTAAACTTTAATTAGTTAAACTTTAGTTTTTTATTTTCTTTCTGTATGAGCCATTATCACGTTCAATGACTAAACCTTTATATGATTCTTTTACTTCTTGACCTAAGATATTATATCTTGTATCGTTTCCGTTTAATTTGCGATATATAGATACGGGATGCCACGATTGCATGTACCCGTCTATGTCCGTTTGTGTTAATTTATAATACACATGATTATATATTACGGAATAATCTATGTATTGGTACTCTTGCAAGCTTGTAGAAAACCCTGCAGCGGATATTTCTGTAACAAGATCCCATTCATTTCCATCTATAGATCTAAGCAAACTAAAATAGTCTGATTGATATTCAGATGCTGTAGACCAATCTAACTGAACACCATCATCTAGTAATTTTGCCGTAAACTCTAACTGCTCTACTGGTAGAGGCTGTGGATCATATATAGTTGCAAACTCTACATGAGAGTATTTACCATTTATATTACCAGATCCCCCGGTTGTATTTAAAACAAACGCAAGAGCAGTCGTTGTAGGGGATAAAGTAACTCCATAAAACCCATTAAGATTAGATATGTCATAGAAAAACCAACCATTGTCATAAAAATACAATCCAAAAACATCCCCAGAGCGTATATCACTTTCTTGGCGCCAGAGTAATTCAACATTGGACCATGTGCTGAAATCATACATTGGACTTTGGAATACATAGAACTGACCCGCCAAATAGTTTCCTGTAATATTAAAGCAAAGATCACCAACATGGGAACCAGTATTACCTCCGGGACTAGTCCACTCACCAATACCATTAAAACTATCAAAAGATTCATCAATCTGCCCATAACTTAAAAACGAAATTAAAAATAATACACTTAACCATTTCATTGTTCCGGATATTTTCGATCCATTATTTTTTTCAACTCGGCACACCTCTCATACCATTCTACCTTCTCGTAATACTCAATCATGCTTTCAATTTCATTCCGAGTTACGCCAGATTCCGGATCATATGCTAGTAGAGAGCTAATACCTAAAGATGTATTCTTATCAAGTAAGCTATCAAAAGTTATTTTCTTAGTGAGTATTGAATAACTATTTTCATAAGCCAATTCAAGCAGATGTTGCTCTAGCTTAAGTTTATCCATTTCACTTAGTTCATCCATTTTGTCAAATTCATGTTCCTCCATAGTATCTTCTTTATACAGTAAGATACAAAATTCCCAGCAAACTAACCCCACCACCCCTTAAAAGAATATTGTATGTGTTGCATGTACATAGGGTCCTACCATTCTGCTCCCCGGCTAAAAATCGCGAGGTAGGTACCCCCTACAAGTATTAACTAATTTATTATTTTATATGCCACCAAAAACGGCCACAAAAACAAAGAAGAAGTCAAAGTTGCAACTCCGAGACGGAGTAAGCCTCTTTGCGTACATGTGTACTAACTCGATCTATGACATAGATCTCAAGGACAACACCAAAGGTAAAGCCAATGGATGGTTTACCTCTGGCGAGCACAGCGGTATGATCAGCCAAGATCTCACAAAGGAGCTCAAAGGCGGATCAACACCAAACTTAGCAAACCTAAAGGTTGGCAAGTTTGATTCCAAAGATCCCGAAACAGGCAAGCCTGCTGTCGGTCACATGTTGTACACCGCAAGCACGGTACACAGCCTAGGTAAAATCAGCCTCTCAGGAGACGAGCTCTCTTTCGAGCGTGATTAACCTAGTGTGTAGGAGGAGGGGAAACCCTCTTTCTTCACTATGTCACTCAGCATAGCTACTTTTACTTCTTTCAGCTCACATTTTGTGAGAATAACCAATTATTTATTTATTTGTTTGTGTATTTGTGACAGTGATCTAGATTTCCTCTATTTCATTGTCACATTGTACACATAACAATTTCATTGCCATTAGTATATACATAGCTATAACTAACGGCACAAACCCTTTAGCTTGAGAAAAACAGCAATTAACTTAGCGAGTGCTATAGCCTTTATGGCTCTCTCTACTATGCTTACCTATGGTTTGCATATCTTCTCTATGTTTATCCTTAATAGATAGAGACAATTAACCCGAATCTTAAACCCTTAAAAACCCTTAACAACATGTATACTTACTACATCGTAAACGGAACAATAGTTCCTGACGTGGAAGATACTCGTAATCCTAACGAGTAATAGTCTTCCGTGTCATGCGGTCCAATTTTCAGGTGGAGTCTGATCAGCTTATCAAAAGAAATGATCAATATGGTGAGAATCCATATAACGTTTGATACATACCGTGGCTTATGTCTATCCTTGAGATAGCATTAGTGTCTATAGAATGTATTATTCCCAGGTTGCCGGGAATCGAAATTACAGATGTCGTACTGTAATGTAAAATAGGCAAAACATCGCATAGTCAGTACCCTTCTTGTAGGGGGAGCAGCTATGCACAAGGATGGATAGTACAAAGACCTTACAGGGTTCTAAAACTATTAGTGTTGTATGTAAAGAGTATGGTCTGTAAACTATACGTGGTTGCATACATAGTCAGGGATTTGAGCTACTATCCTGATAAGACGCAAAATGCTAAGTCTTAACTAAAAACAGAGAACTGGACAATGGTGTGATGCCTAAAGCTTATGGTGTAATTAGAAGTGCCTAATCATAGTTTAGAAATGAACTGTGTTATCCCGCAAGGGGTTGTGAATTTTATGTGCCAGCATAATTGAAGCAACACTTAATTGATGTGTCGTTGGCCAATGACATTGATAGAGAGTAGAATGATTACATCTTATCCTGTTACTATGCAGTCGATCATAGTATGGCAAAGTTAATGAAGGATTATTTCTATCCGTGTGCTAACTACGTAACAGTAGGTCATTAACATTTTGAACCGAGTAGTGCTAGGTTCTTTTTATAAGCAAGTTGACCGTAATTAGGAAGGGGGTTCCTCAATAGGAATCACCATCTTAAGAGATGGATGCTTGCTTTACATGGCAGTACTGCATAGAGATGATAGCCTCTCTGACAGGCCTGGAATATATAGGTTCGAATCCTATTACTGCCACAGTATTGTAGTATATGCCGAGTAAGCCTGATATAGTATCAGAGACTTTTACGTAGCAGTGCACTGTGGATAAAACGTCATCAGGAAATACTACATTAACATTGTGCATCCCAAGGCACATAAATAATATGGTTGACTAACCTGTCGTAATATAATATCAGGATCGTAACCTGAAAGCAATTAGATCTGGAACGCATAGTTCCTATCGTGAATTGAAGAAACCTACACCAACACGGTCGTCAAGTAGGTTTAGCAGACCAAGCGTGGAGTCTGCTCTTATTAAGTAGACTGTGGGATCATAGATCCTTTGAGTAACTAAGACAACATATACCTATCGGCTATACCTTGGAGCTGTTAGCATGGAGCTAGGTTGAAAGATTGTCAAAGGTTGTGTTACGAACAGTCTGCTTTTATTTTGCAAACAAACAAAACCCTTATATATGCCTAAGAAAAAATTATCCTGGAAAGGAATGAAGAGAGAGTACATAGTCTCTAAGTACACAAACTATGAGAACATTAATACTGAGTATGCATACTGTAAGTTCTTCTTACGTATCAAGTATTATAGAGAAGGATACAAATCTTTAGTTGTTAATCCACCGTATTCAGTAGCCAAGAAGTTATATGATTGGTTTGGTTGGAGAACACTTAGAGAATCAGATATTACATTTGAATTGGTAGACTACAACGAGGATCAAGTACGTAGATGGTCACCGTATTGGAACTTTTAATTAATAAACCTTAAACCCTTACACATGCCAAATCCTAATGACTTAATATTTGATGTTCCTAATGGATCTTATTACTTTGAATTTAGTAATGGAGTACATCTTAAAGGAAGCTGTTCTTATTTTGATAATGCTAAAGATATTAAAGAAGAATGTCTTAAAGAAGCTAAAAATAAATACGGTAATGATATATATATCGTACATCATAGAATAACTACATTAAATTAATTATAATGACTAAAGAAGAAGCACTGAAGAAGACAAAGGAACAGTTCACTAACCTCATAGACAATACTATTGTGTCTGGGGTTAGTGTTCACGCTATCATTTCTTATTATGAAGAAGTATTAGCAGGTAACTCACAGCCCATAGCTAAAAAGCCAATGGGAAATATTGAAAAGAGATTTCTTGATAATGAATTTGAGGATTTCATAGATTATTGGAAGAACATAGATAATTAAGTATGGCAAGAATAAGATTAAAGACAGCATCACAGACTAAGAACTTTATTAAACGTATGAATAAGTTCTATCAAAAGCTAGACATGTGCAAGCAGTACGGTACTACAAGATTCTATACAGGGTATAATGATATTGATGTAAAGGTATACCGTTATAGAAAGCATAGACTCAAAATAATTAACGACTGTGTATGGCTTTGTATAGCAGAGAATAATACTAATCCAAATTGTCAACTTGGTTGGGATTATTATGACCCAAAGGAGAAATTAGCATACTTAGATTATGCTCCTACACGTATTACACGTAATAAGATTTATCACTGTCAGGGAGATATGGATGGGAATTACTATTGGGAAGAAACAAGAAATTAACTCGGGTCTGAGACGTCAGACCTCAAGGCTGGAAGTCTTTAAGAGAGGGAATACTCACGTATATGCACCGTATGGTGTAGACGGGTGGGATAATCACAATGCTCTTTAAAGTTGTAGGTTAGCATATAAAAATGTGTGCGGTGGGGTACCCTCCTTCATTGGTTGCACTGCGTATACCTACAACTTCCATTTTTTGTTCACTACGTCCTCTGATAACCTTAGCTCATTAACTAATATAATATAAATTAATACATAGAAAACATGGTAAATTCGAAGCTCGTATAGGGGCAATCACACAACATGAACTGGGATGGATAATGGTATCAAAAGGAATCCATTGATATCACCATTTTAATTACTATACCACTAAAAACTTTTAATTATGAAAAAGATTGTAGTAACACAGCAAGAAGTTCAAGATGCTTGTAAGAAACAAGTACATAGGAACAAGAAAAAGTATTATAAGAAAACCAAGCACAAAAAACCCTTAACAAATGAATAATAATTTCAAAAATGCCATATGGCTATTCGAACTTGAGCATGGTAAATGTAACATCATTCCATCCTCTCACCCAGACTTTACAGCATCAATTGTAATAGACTATTGCCACCTATTAGATATAGGTTGTGGTAATGTAGTCAGTACATTTGAGCCACAATCTATTGCAATAAGTGTTGCAATCTTATACAAAGGTGTACCTAAGTATTATGATCACTTCTCAGGTCTTGAATTTGACAATGATCTATTTGCATGGGTCAGACACTTTGTAAAGGAACCCGCAAGTCTAGCGTTAGATTATGACAGCATAACTGAACAAGATTGGAAAGAAGTAGAAGAAAATTATAATAGAGATATCACTGAATATTAACTAATACAAAAAGAAATGAACCATTTCCCCTTAACAATAAAAATACTACACGACTACGGCATAACAGACAACGCTGATATAATGCGTGTACAAATGCTAGCTATGGAAGTAGCTAATGAAAAGCATACAGTAGAATCATTAAAGAAAACATCAGGATATATGTCAACAATAAATGACATAAACTTCACTGATAAATATTTACAAACATTAATTGAATCACATGGTAAATAAAATAATCCCAAGTTCAGATAAAAATTGGATAATGAAATTATCCCTGAACAAAAAAGAAAGCCTTATGAATGGCATGCTTGCACAAGATAATGTGGGCATATTCATAGAATTCGCGAAGATAATAACTTCTGAATCAAAAAATAGAGGCGGAATAAGTAAAGAGCATGTCAATAAGATATACTCTAAGTATTATCCAGGAGAAACATTAGACTTATGAGAAAGTACAGTAGAATATTTTGGACACTAAACTTATTTGGTATAGTATCATTGGCATGGACAATCAATGCATTGATGTTGCATTTAGCAACAATAAGCGCAATAGGATGTGTAACTACATTCCTATTTTTATGGACACCTCAAATGCTACCAGATAACGAAAAGTATATTGACCATGAGTAGATTAGAAGAAATAGTATTTGGTAAGACAGGTACAGCAGTAGCATTAGTAATAGGCATCCTATGGATTATAGGGTGCATACTACTATGTATAAAGAACATAACGGAAGCATATTATATGCATCATTAAAATTAAATAAAGTGAAAGAAAATCAAAGAAAATTAACTAAACAAGCGTATAACATAGCGCATTCATTTATGTTTATAACATTAGCATCATTACTAGGTTTAATAGGTACATTAGGTTACTTTGTAGCATATCAAACAGATATAGTTTTGATGTTACTAATTACATTTGGTATAACAGGTTCCGTTGGAGCATTGATGTGGCATAAGATAGACCAAATAGCAAATGAATTGTTTTATGCATGTTCTGAAAATGAAGGTAAACATGAGTTATTGAAAAAAAGAACAGCGGAGTTAGATCATATTGCAAAATGTGCAAGAGAATATCAACAAGAAATGCATGAATATAAATCAGAATTAGATCGTATAAAACAAAATGCTTAAACTCATATTAGTTAAATGGTTTATTGGATTAGGTATAATAATACCACATAAAGATGATAATAGAGATATTAATAACCGGAATCCTATACCTGATAGTCCTGTATATCAGACACCAGGGAAGGAAAAGGTAAAAGAACAGAAAGAAATAGCTTATGAAGAAGTTAACGACTGAGTATAAAGTATTACTAGCACTATGTGTGCTAGTAACAATAATGGGTGTATGCCACTTAATTTTTATAAGTAGCATAGAATCATTAGTAGTAACTATAATGTGTATAACGTGGTTTGTAGCCATAGATACACCTCATCATGATAAATACGTAACAGAAAATGATACAGATTTTAGAGATAGATAGTTTTGTTAGATATAAGGGAGTAATAGGAATTTTACAAACAGAAAGTAAATACCTACCTTATATCTTTATAGCACCGGATGGTAGTAAGTGTCACATAAGTGAGGAACACATAGAGCATCCAAGCGCACTAGAAATAGAGAGCGCTGTAGAAAATAGTCCAGATTTAAAAAGACTAGCATTAAATGGTGAACTCATATTTGAGAGAACTGCAGAAATGGTAGGGTATTTAAATTATTGTAAATCTTATAATTAATTTCGTAATGAAACAACTAACAATTAAATTAGCAAAATCTCCACTAACCTATGTTATAGGTTGGTTCATACTAATCTTTGCATTAGCTACTATGTTTAGTAGTTGTGCAACAGGATATGTAGGCTGTGATGCCTATGGACAACAATCAATTGAAAATATTGATAGTCTTGATATAGAAAATCTTGCAGCAATATACGCTGAAGATATAAGTCAGATAGAAGAACTCATTAGAGTATCTGAATAAATTATATGGACAAGATGTGAGCATACCTAGCGTATGTTCACTATGTCCTCTCTTCATCCCTTCAATTCGCAAACCCCTTAACCAACAAATTATGCACCAAAACATTTTAAAAACAAGACCTGGTCAATTATTTAAAGGCCACTCTATGGAAGCATCTTATAATAACAATAGAGATATTGTAATAAGACAAAGTTATTATGACGTCTCAATAGTAGATAAACTATCAACAAAAGATGAACCTTTTACTAAAGCAATATACAACCAGTGTATAACGCCAAAATATGTTAGTAAAGCTATCGAAGTAATGTACCAAAAATTACACAACAAATCAATTGAATTCCAAATAAAGCTATATAATGGCGGAACTAATATTGATGCATCATTTCATATTGCAGATTATTACAGTCAAATAACTCTCCAATACAGTTTATCAAGTGACTCAGATGTAAATTTTGGAAATCATTATGAAAATATACAATTAGCTAAAAAAGCAAGGTATGCAGTATCACAGTTTAAAAAGCTATTTAAAAATAATGATATTATAGATTATCTTACACAGCAAATAGATATTCAAAAAGTAGGAGAAGTACAAAACTCCTTGTTTGAAAAAGATAAGTTTAAAATAAACTTAGTATATTTAGCTGATAAGTTTAACTTAAACATAAATGATTTTATGGTAATGCAATCATTAAATCAACAAGAATTTAGGTAAAGTGAGGGAAACGTTATGGGCCTTCGGGCCCTAAGCGTTAAATTAAATATTATGGCACAGATATCACAAGAGTTATTAGAATCAGAATGGGAATCATACAATGGTCTTAGAAATTTCTTAAAGAATAAAGAAAAATTATTCGGTGAAGAAATGAATAGAAAATATAGATTTAAAGATGATTCATTAATACCGCTAGATGATCATGCAGCATATTTAATAATAAAGGATAAGTATACCTTTGATGTAAAATCAATACCTAAGTCATAGCTATATAACTGTACTAAATTTTTAATTACAATGGAAACAATTATAAAAGACTATCCATTTAAATAAATTATTTTGTTACATTTGATTATATAGCAATCAAATGATAATACAATTACCTAACGGACGCATACTAGAAGTTTCACTTGAACTATATCTTGAATTATCTGACGCAGAGATAAATGAATTGAATGGTTTAGGTGTTATGTATACAAATGATGTAGGTAATGACCCCTTTTATAACTCATTCTCAAAAAAATCTGCCAAATCTTCAGCAATAGAAGATATGGAAAATGAGTATGAGCCGGATCTAGATGAAATAGATCCTTATACAAAGATGGAAGACAAGGACTTCCAGTCCGATGACTAAGTTCATCATATTTTAATCAATTTTTTTTTATTTAACAAAGTTAACTATGGGACAAACCAAAGTAACCGTTGTGCCTGATGAAAATGGCAACAACATTCGTCAAAGTAAGAATCCTGAGTATGGATTCGTTAGAGTTGTTCAAGAAGCTGCTTCTTTTGGAGGTAGAAATGGATGGGCAAACACAAGTAATAGAAGTGCTTTAATCAAAGGTAAGATGGAAGCATTAGAACAATTAGGATTAGCAAAAGCTAAAAAACTAGATGGTAAGATTGTAATTCTTGAATCTACTGAAGCATTTAATCCTAAAGATCCAGATAGAGATCTTAAAGTTGCTGGTTCAACCGGTATCATCTGCTGTACTGCAGACGGAGAACCAATATATAGAACTACATACTATGATCCAACAGGATCTGATGTCGATGAATTAATTCCACATGCAAATGGAGATGCAATTCGAGAAGCAAATAATCAGGGTGCGGAAGCAATTGCACAAGAGGAATTTGCAGGTGATGTAGAGGATGAGGATGAGGATGACCATTACGACATGTAAAATATAGATTGTATATAAACAATCGGCCTATGGGGTAGGGGCTTGACTACCCTTTTTTATTTTTTTAATTTTTTAATTATTTTTATTATGAAAAAGACACTTTTAGTTTTTGGATTAGGTTTATTGGGATTAGCATCTTGCCAAGATGCAACAGGTAATGCTTCAGAAGAAGCAACTCCGGAGCAAGTAGCAGAAGCTGCTACTGAAGAGGCTCCAGCTGAAGAGGCTGCTGTTGAAGCAGAAGTTTCAGAGGAGGGTGAAGGTTCTATTGAGGACTAATATTACGTATAAAGTTTAAAGAATGGGCTGCTTCGGTGGCCCATCTTTTTTTTACAAACCTTACAAAAACCAACAAATGAATTTTACTGAAGAACAAAGAAACAAATTAGATATACAGAAGGACATTAAGAAGTTGACACAAAGAGAAGAAAGATATATGTACTTCGGTATTTATGAGACATACAAAGCTCAAAAAGATTTAATCCAGAGATTGGATTATACTAAATTAAATCCAAGACAACACTTTCTATTTAAGAGAGTGCTTCATGGTATAAACATTTATAAGCCTGAAGAAAGGCAAGATATGCATTGGGATAAGAGACGCAGAATTAAAAAGGTGTGGATCAAAGGTCAAAATGTAATCAATGAATGGAAGCAGGAGATATCAAATAAAAAAGTAAATTCTTATTTACAATCTGTATTTGGTAGCAATAGTAATATCATAAACGGTATTATAAATACTCCAGCAAATGAAACGATGAAAGAGTATAAGAATAAGTTAACTTTAAAAGAGTTAAACATAACTTATGAAGATTTAATTCTTAAATTTATAGGTGTAGGATTATTACCGCAAAACTATTTAAGTTTAAAATGAATCAATCATCAAAAAAAATGCAGCAATTGCAGCGTGAGTATACTAAAATAAGAAAGGAATATCTCAGCGATAAAGAAATGTGCAATGCTAAACTACACTGTTGTACACTAAGAACAACAGATGTACATCACATGAAAGGCCGTGGAAAGTATCTATTAGATACAAGTACATGGCTACCTGTGTGTAGGAATTGTCATATGTGGATAGAAGAACATCCCATAGACGCAAAAGAATTAGGATTTACAATATCAAGAAATGAGTAGAGAAGCAATACAAAAAGAAGCATTAGATATAACAAGCAAGCATAAACGCTGTGGCTTAGGTATATCTATGGGTGTTGGCAAGACTAGAATAGCATTGCAGCATCTTATAAAGAACTACCATCATATGTTTAAGTATCTAGTTGTAGTACCAAAAAATACTGTAATAGATTCATGGAACACTGAGATGGATAAGATGGTTGACCAATTCAAGGAACTATCTGATGAGAATTATGAGATAGATTTAGAAGTTATTAAACAGCAAATAGAATTTGTTAACTATAGATCTATACATAAGCTTGACCCAAATAATTATAACATAGTCTATCTAGATGAGTGTCATAACTTATTATATTCACATGAAGAATTTCTTGGTAATTATAATAGAGTAATTCTTGGTCTAACAGGTACACCTCCTGTTAATAAAGGATCGGAAAAGTATAGTATGGTTGATAAATACTGCCCAATAGTATATAAATTTTCTGTAGATGAAGCCACGGATAATAAGATATTAAATGATTACACTATATACATTCACTATCTAGAATTATCCAAGGAAAGTAATCTTAAGAAGAAAAAGAAAGATGGTGGCTTCTGGTATACATCAGAGATAAAAGACTATTCTTATTTAAATAATAGATTTAATAATGCAATGTCTCAACAACAAAGACAGTTTGCTGCTATTATGAGAATGAGAGGCTTGATGGAATACACAACTAAAGAAAAATATCTTAAAGCTATACTCAAAAATATAAGTGACAAGTGTATTATATTTGCTAATACAAAAGAACAAGCAGATAAAGTATGCACACACAGTTACCATTCAGGTAATAAGAATTCAGAATATAACTTAGAACTATTTAATGATGGAAGGATTGATAAACTATCTTGTGTACTACAGCTTAGCGAAGGTATATCTATTGACAATTTGCGTCAAGGTATTATTATGCATGCTTATGGTAATGAGCGGAAGACTGCGCAAAGAATAGGTAGATTATTAAGACTATCTCCTGATCAGAAGGCCATATGTCACATACTATGTTACAAAGGTACTATGGATGAGAGATGGGTTGATTCAGCATTAAAATCATTTGATCAATCTAAAGTTAAAGAGTTCAATAGATTAGTATAACATTGCAAGCAGCTGTCATCGCAACTAAAATAAGGAGAGTTTAATAGTCCTTCCTTAGACACTGCTTGCATCTTATTAAACCGGTCATCGCCAAGGGAATGCAAGTTAAGGGTGCATTGATGGCCGGTTCTTATTTAAATAAAATATATGAAAGAAAAATTATTAGAATATTTTGCAGGAGGAAGTAATCATTATCCATTTATAAACCAATGGCATTCTATTACTGACTTTATAAAGACATATATTACAACCAACGGAGATTGGCTATACTTTTTTCAAATACTAATATTTAGTATTTGTATAAGCATTGTTATGTTTATTATAATATACCCTATACTTTTAATATTTGATATCATAATCTACGTAATAAAAACATTAGTTAATGAAAGAAGAAAAAGAATTTAAATGGGATCACTTTAATGTAGATCATTATATAAAAGTTTTAAATGCAAAGAATCAAACAGAAGTTGACGAGGATACAGATATAGATGAGCTAATTAAGCAGGCAAATAAAAGAAGTTTAATTCTTTATAATGATGATGTGAATGACTTTCATCACGTAATAAACTGCCTTGTTATTTTTCTTAGAAAGGATCCTAATGCTGCAGAACAGTGTGCTATAATAGCTCATAACAGAGGCAAGTGTTCTGTCAAGTCAGGTTCTTTTGATGAATTAGAACCTCTGCAAAAATCTCTGTCTGAAAATCAATTAACAGTAGAAATAGAATGAAAAAAGTAATATGTATAGACGACAAGAAGTTACCACCAGGTGCTGAGATTGTCAAAGGTAAAGAGTATACTGTAGATTCAGAGTTCATAAATAACTTTGATCAGAAAGTATTTATTATAAGTGGTATAACCAATGAAGGTAGAACTAAAATGGGTTTACCATGGAAAGGTTACAATGCAAAAAGATTTGCAGATGTAGAATCGTTAACTAAAATAGAAAATTATGAGCAAGCATATGTCGCATAAATATTTATTTATATTTATTGATAAGCAAAACCAATGGGCCTGCATAGAAAGAACTAGTTTTGATAGATTCAGTTACGGAGATCCCTGCTATATAGGAAGAGGTAACACTCCTGAAATAGCATTTGATGATTTAAAGATTAGAATTGCAGATAATGATTGGACAAATCTAGAAGGAAATGATCCTAGATTTCCAAGACCAAGCAAAGAAGACCATAAGATGGAGGAACTTATAAAGAAAAACCCATGGCTAAAAAAATGGATTGATGATTCAAAAATGGAAAACTAAATTAGAATTAAGTGATTGGTCTATTTCAACAATAGGAATAGAACCTGATCAAGTTGTATGCGATTGTCCACCAGAGGACTGTTATTTTGTAGGCATATATTATATAGGTTCAGAGAAAAAAGGTTTAATCTATCATGATCGCCCTCTTACAGAAGAGGATGTAGTACATGAGCTATTACATGTTAAGTATCCTGATTGGTCAGAAGACCAGGTAAATGCTGAAACAGAAAAATTATTAAAAGAAGAAGATGGGTAACGCTTATGAAAACTCCTTTAAATTATTTATGGGGGAAACAACTTATGAAAAACTATCAGAAGAAAATGATGGTATGTTCTTATTACTGACGAATCACAAAGATCCTGCAGCTTTATTAGAACACTATATAAATGTAGAAGACTATGAGAAGTGTAGCGAAATCAGAGATAAGATAAAACAAAACAAAGATGAAAAAGATACCTTGTAAACTAATACTTCATGGTTCTTTTAAAGAACATGGTGGTTTTAAATTCCCAAGCATTACAGAAGCAAAAAAATATGTGCAAGAATGTTGGGATAGACCTTATACTATAATTAAATTAAACCAAAACAAATGCTATTTGTGTAAAGAAACCGAAGACCAAGTTAAAGAATTAGTAGTTGAGGGAGATAGGCTTGTTTGTGATAATTGCATTGTAAATAGATAAACCAAAACAAAGATGGGTAAAAAAATAGAATCAGTTTATTTAGTAACATATGATACAATGTATGACGCTGCACAGATAGAAGGTTTTCTTTTAGATGAAGCAGACTTTGATAAATGGTTAGACAAGCATAATGAAGAACGTTG
>WLWG01001845.1_pt1 | contig 17660 bp, 16 predicted proteins | sample 6712871 | NCBI WGS metagenome assembly WLWG01 (sample SAMN12718693, study PRJNA515312) | sponge metagenome | isolation source: marine sponge | host: Mycale hentscheli | place: New Zealand: South Island, Marlborough, Capsize Point | collected 2003-05-01
AATCTGATGTAGACCAGAACGAAGTTGATGGTGATGCTGCTGATAGCGCACTCTCCGGTCGCCTCGATACACTTGAAGCTGACGCAACTACTGCTTCTGCTGTAGCAACTGTTCAAGCTGATGTTGATCAGAACGAAGCCGACGCTGATGCTGCTATTGCATTGAAAGCAAACATTGCTTCACCTGCTCTGACCGGTACGCCGACTGCTCCTACTGCAGCCGCTGATACCAACTCAACGCAGATTGCTACCACCGCATATGTTCAAACTGAACTCACCGCTCTTGTTGGTGACGCACCTGCTGGTCTTGATACCTTGGGTGAAATCGCTGATGCATTGAACGATGACATCAACGGTCTATCTAACGTCACTAGCTTGGTGAATGCTAACGAAGCTCACGTTGATAACTTGGTAACACTTACAGGTGTTGCTAAAGACGCAGTCAACCTTGGCACCTTCACTGGTTCAACTGTTACTGATAACGTTGTTGTTAAAGTTGCCCTGCAGGAACTTGAGACTGAACTGGAAACAAAGATTGCTGCTGAGACAATCACACTGACTGCATTCCAAACGGTTGTTGCTGCTTCGTCTGACTTCGGTGACTTCCAGACGCGTGTTGCCGCACTTTGATAACTGATGAATAAACAAAAATTCCTACTACAAATGCTAGCGGGAATTTTTACCTTTCAAGCCTGCCTCTTTGGGGTGGGCTTTTATTATTGCGCTAAAGAAGGTGGACTATCAGCGTGTCCAAAGATAGGTGAGCGTTATGAGAATACATTCAACGTGATGATTGCAACGACGCTAGCATTAATAACAGGAGCTTCTATAAAAGAATAGTTATGTTTCAACCATCTGACTTTGAGTTACCACTAGAAACTGAGTTAAAGCAACGTGTTATCTTTGACGAAGTAGAACAATGTAAAGACGTTAAAGTTTTACAGGATAGCCTCAAGAATGTAACCAGACTATTTATGAGATACGAACATCTGCTTCATTCAGTCATCGCAAAGCAGATGGAAAAAAATATGCATGACTTCCTAAAAGATTTTGGAGACCTTAAAGATGAAACAGTTTAATCGAGAGTACCGAAGCTTTAAACCAAGTGGTGCTACTGGTAATGGTCCTCCAACACAACGCATCTGTAAGAAAGATAAGTGCAAAGATGAAACGACTGAAAATAATACACCTCCAGTAAACGGGTAAAATAGAAGAAACAGCATCTGTAAGATGAGCGAATTAAATTTAGAAGTATGGGAACCTATTCCGGTTATTCCAACTCCAGGAGATTATGTCTCCAGGTTTAATCGTTATTACCTATGCATCAACCCAAACGTTGCAGAAGGTCCACCAACTTGGCGTGTATCTGAACCAGATGAGTTGCCTTGTGGTGAAGGCATTATTATTCCACCACCACCTGATACAGCAGAGTTCTTATTAATCAGTGCTATTCCACTTGTGGTAGATGGTACACCTTCTGCTGTTGAAATCAGTTTGGACATTTCGCTAGCACCTGAAATCGATGCGCCATCTGAACGCATCCTTGCTTCAGTAGAAGGGTTCGATATCCCACCACTATTAACGTCTGTATCAGGTAATCCTGTTACTGTTTTGTACGATGTGAATGATCATGCATCAGTTCTTACATTCGCATTTGGCGGACTGGAAGATGTTCCAGACAGCATTCGTCAAAATTTAAATGTAACACTACAAGACTATAATAGTAGAGGGACCACTCAGTCCTTTACTTCAATTGACCCTATTGAATTAACTGATCGTGATGGCTTAACCGAAGTCACACTTGACATCAATAGCCTCCCCCCTGCTCCTTAAGAAATCATGGCTCTATTAAATACTGACTATTTTGTTGTTCAACGTCCAACAGATGCTAACAAGCATTACAAACTGAGTGGAGAAAAGCTTAAAGAATTTATCGCTGCTGGCGAAACTATTAGCTACAAAGGTTCTAGGGACTTCCGTGATAACGGTCAAGACCCAAGCCTTGATGGCACTGGCGTACAAAATGGTGACCTATATATCAACAACAACCCTGTCAGTGGAGCAGGTGCTTGGGTAGCAAATATCCTTGCTGAAACTGTAGAGCAAGGTGACCGTGCTATTTGGAATGGGGGTTCTAACAGCTGGGATTTAATCAAGAGTGACACTGGAGACCACGGTGTAGAAGAAATCATTGGTATTCAACCAATCTCAGTTGATGACAACGTAGAAGAATCACCACAGATTTCTGTATTCGATGCGTTAACAACTGACGCAACGATGGCAACACCAAGAGCAACTCGCTCTGGTGTAGTCTCTGCTATTGCCGTAGCGTCAGACGTTGTAGCAAATGATGGTGTTGCTTCACCGAATGGTAACGCTGTAGTCCCTGCTAGTTTACTGAAAGCATCTAACGATAATATCGTTGAGATTGAAACTAATATTGACGGGATTGAAGTTATTATTGGTGACGGTCAAGGTCTTACCGGAAACCTGACTGAAAATATTACCAACATCAATCAAGAGATTATTAATATCAATCAAGAGATTGATGATATCTCTGATAGCACCTTAGCCTCACTGAAAGGTGATGACCCGATTGAAGTAACTACTGCTTTAATCGATGACACAGCAGTAGAAGGTGATACTGATTTTGGTAAGACTGAAACTACTGTATCAATCAAAGATGGGACGACAGTACAGAAAGGTGCTATTCAACTTCAAGAGAATGGTACTGCTAAGTCAGCATCAATCACTACTGGAGCCACGCCTGGTTATGTAGATGCTTACTATTTAGTTAAAGACTTCAGCACATTCGGAGATGCTTGATTATGGCACTACAGAATACAGACATTCTACCTCTATATAGAGTTACAGATTCAAGCAACCGTAAAATTACTGTTGCTGGTTTATCAAGCTTTATTCAAGCAGAAGCAGGTAAGTTAGCTAAGCCTGGACGAGAAGGAACATTCGTTATTGTTGAAGACGCTGACGGTAATATTACATACGCTGATTACGCTCCAATTGAAGCAATTGACGGCGGAACATATTAATTAAATCGCTAGAATAAATACAACGGATTATTATTCGTGGTATAGCTTTTTAGCGAGGAAGAAATGAAGATTCAACTAAAGCGCAGTAATGTGCTAGACGGTGGTCAGGCAAAAGAACCAACCGCAGTACAGATGGAATACGGCGAACTTGCCGTTAACTATAACGACGGTGACCCCGTTATCTTCATGAAAGATAGTGCGGATTCAATCATCCGTATCGCTGGTGCTGGTGCCCCTGGTGGCGGCGGAGGTGCTGGTGATGGTTTGGTACAGATTGATAACGGCGACAATACTTTCAACCTCGCAGTCAAAGCATATCCCGGATACGGCATAGCAGTAGAAACACAGGGCGTACGGATTGGCGACGACTGGTCTGCTATTCCAACCCTCGTTTGATAGGAGATAACAATGGCTGAACTACAACCGACTGACGAATTTCTCGTCAATCGCAACGACATCACTTATACACAAGAAACGGACACACTAATGGCTAGCCTCGAAACGACCGACTATCTCCTCGTTAATCGCAGTGACTCTACATACAAGATTACTGGTGAAGACTTTATCAACTCAGTCATTGACCCGCTAGAAGTTACAGTCATTATTGCTCCGAACCCTCCTCTCATTCGTGAGAACGCAGAGGCAATCCCTGTCGTCACAGGTGGTAAGCAACCTGATGGTGGCTACGTCTTTACCTATCAGTGGCACTACGCTGATGACCTGCTTGGTACAAATCAAATAGATATCCCAGGACAGACGGCATCTACTTATGTTGTACCTGAATCAGATATTACTAAGTTTATTGGTTGTACGGTAACGACAACAGACGCTCTGAATACCACAGCAACAGGTACTGGTTATGGCGGACCTGTATCAGCAGTAGAGATTGCTCCTGTTATTGATGAAGTAATCCTTACCGAAATCTTTGATGGTGAGAGCCGTTATACCGATAAGCAGTTCCCCTATACAACAGTAATGGGACTGGATGGAACACCAGACCCTACTTATGCTGTAAAAGCAAAACTCTCTGGGAGTACGTTTAACTTTGCTGTTGAATCAGACACCATCACCAAAGTAGAAGGTGCTGGTACAGATGTTTATTCAACCGACACGATTGCGAATGTTAACCAGACTGTGGATACTTCAACTATTGTTGTTGGAAGTCCAATGGAGAATTTTAGCTATAAGCCTTATCCAGATCAATTAGAAACTAAAAGTGTGTTAACAGATGCTGGCTTAGCTCTATGTATGGCGTCTCCAGGCTGGACAGCTCAAAATCCAAAGGACTCTACATATGAGAATTCACCGTACATCTACGCAAACACTCAAGGTCAGAAGATGCGGTTTACTTTCACTAATGCTGATGTGAATACACTTTATATATTGCACACTTCCTCTGGTACTGGTGCTAAAGCATATACCTATAAGTTGACTGGTGATGTTACTCCAACAAACGGCATTGAAACTCAAAGTGGTGAACAGGGTAGTGGTACTGCATTAAAAGATGAGAATACATTTAATGTTACACAAGCAAATGGTTATTTAGAAATTGAGGTTGGTTCAACGAACAGCCTGATGATTCACTACATGAGCATTGGCACAGGTTACGTAAGTGAACCTATCCTCACCTTCCCAACCGCCAACAACTTCGACAGGTTTGAAGTGGGTGATGTAGTTCAGGGTTCAACAAACATAACAATAGATGGCAATTCTGGTGTATTTACAACTGAATACAATAGAGGACCACAAAGTGCATTTGATGGTGACCACCTTACAATGTGTTCAACAGGCAATGGTGATGGTGTTGCTATTGGTAATAACTACACAGAGATGTTGTTTGACCCTCCTGTTGACGTAGAAAGCACAATCAACATGTTAATGTATTCCACGGGGCATGTAAATCACATTTCAATTAACGGCGGTGCATACCAATCACTAGATGCTACTATAGCTCCCAACGTTTCATTTACAGGCACATTAAATTCAATCAGGTGGTCAGTGCTTGCTACAAATAGAGCACACGGACCATCTGGTATTGGATTTGATGATTCAGGGATTATTACTAAAACAATTGACTGGCAAGGAGAATTTCCTTATGTATTAGACGGTAATGCAGCATCAATCACCGCCATCGATGACACCGTCCCTTCAATCACGGTTGACGGCGGTAGCTGGGCAGGAGCTGACGGAACTGGTGATGCTGGTGATGGACGCTTTGAGCCTGCTCAGGAGTGGAGCAACAATGTTATTAACAACAGACCTAGTCACCCTGCTTCAAACGCATTTGACGGCAGCACTACAACTACGTGGTTTGCCAATAGCTCTCCTGCTTACAACACTCCAAGCACCGTCACTTTCGATGAAATTTCGGTATCTACCCTTCGCATTTTTGTCGAAGATCGCGGAACCTCAACGGGATGTCTTGTATTAAACGGCAGCTTAGATGTAAGCAATCAGCTTGGCGGTGGATATGAGTGGTACACAATAACTGGCGTAACTACTTTAAGTTCGATTACTATTAAAAGCCTTAGTGCAACTGACTACAGTGCCATTCGTGCTGTTGAAGTTGACGGCAAACTCCTCGTCGATACATCCATCCCCGGCGGACAGGGTGCCACAGACATCTCCAAGTCCATTGACTACGCAACCAAGCTGACGGTTGCTAGTGATAAAGACCTTAATGTAATTACTGGTGACATCTATATGACAGATGGCACACCAAAGCAAGACGGTAGTGGTGTCCTAGAGCCTGCTTCTTACACGCTACAGACCAGTGAGATTGCGAGTGTTGATAATCCACCATCATTGACAGATCCTTCACGTTATACAGGTCAATTGCAGAACGGAGGCACAGAACAAACGGTAAGTGCTATTCAAAAGATTTTTAGCGGTCAAGTTTCTACCATAGTTTACGCAGCTGTCAATGAAACAACATTTACGTATACATTCCCTCCTGATATTAAATGGAAAAGCAGCATTAAAGTTTGGAGTTCAAGGAATGATAGCGTTGTTGGCGCTATGGAAGTTAACAACATCGATGTTTTTCAACAAATCGTTGTTGGGTCCGCTCCAGTACTTGCAGATCTTACGGAGAAGCTAGGAACAAGCGGCACACTTAGTTCATTTGAACTTACGACGTCAAACAGTAGGGGTCCAGGTGTATCAGCATTTGTTCTTGATGACGAAATTCTCTACATCCCACAGAATAAAACAACCCTCACCTTCAACTCCCCCAACCCCGACCTGCAGTACTTCCAGGTTGGTGATGTGGTTCAGGATGGTGGTTGGAATCAGAGCGCAGAGTGGAGTGACAACGCAGTAACTACTGGCAATGGAGGTACTTGGATTAACAAAACCAACTTCTTCAATGGAGATCTTTCAAACTTTGCGCACGCTAATACCAATGCCAGCAGCGTTGAAGTAACTGTAAGTTTTAATCCACCAATAAGGGTTTCAAATAAAGTAACTTTTCATGGAGTTTTTGGAGGATCTTCTAGCGCAGTCGGCACCTGGAAAGTCAATAATGAAGCGCCTATTGACGTTAATACTGATTCTTCAGCTTCGCCAAACTCCCAGCCAAATGATTATCCTTTCAGTGGGTTGGTAAGTAGTATTTCAATTACTAGAGACGACGCAGCATCTAGTGTCGCTGGATTGTATTGCTTTGGGTTGGCTGTAGACGACAAACTCCTCGTAGACGCATCCGTCTCTAACCCAGACACAGTCAAAGTCATCAGCACCGACACAACCGCCAACACGATGACTGTTGATGGTGGTAGCTGGGATACGTCAAACCTAAGTGAGGTTTGGAGCAATCAATGCACGGGCGTAGCCATGACAAACTACCCTGCAACAAATGCTTTTATGGGCGAGTCTGGAGCAACAAATCTTCCAGGCAATCTTGGTTGGCTTCCTGCGGATGGAGAGACGGTCACATTTACACCTGCAACACCATTGACAGGCAACAAAGTAACATTGAACTTGTTTGTTCAAAATGGTTCAGATAATTCTGAAGCACTAAAAATTAACGGAGCTAGTGTCATCAGTCCTTCCCTAACTTTTGGCACATGGTACAACCAAGAATTTAATTTAGATGATGGTTCACTTACGTCTATTTCGATGAAACGCATTGATGCTTCTGCTGTGCATGTGTTTATTGGTCAGATATTTATTGACGGCGTTGAATATATAGACAAAGGCATTCGTGAACCTGGCGACACAAGCGTTACCGGTGGACCCTACACAGCAGAAGGTACTTTCCTTGAAGCTAACGGCACAGAAGTAAGCCTCTCTGCTTCTTCCGGTCGTTGGATTGCTAATAACAAAGCAGGTATTCCCTTCAGCTTTGTGCCTGCTACTCCAACCGTAGATACCGCAGATCAAGTCTGGGGTAACCTTCAAATCATTAATGATAAAGCACAAGTTATGGGTATCCAGCGTGATGACCCTGGCTTCCTTAATGTAACTAACAAAGATTACAGCGTTCAGTTCCCTAGTGTATTCGCCACAGGGCAAGAACCTGATGATGACCTACCACTCGGTACCGCAATTTCAGTCATCGTTAAAGCAGAGAATGATGCTGGTGCTTCAGTCAAAGAAAGCAATACACTACTGCCGCAAATTCCAAACCCAGACGGTGCTGCTGGTCCTATTACTGATGTAGAAGGTGCTGGTACAAATGTTTATACAACTGACACGATTTCTACTGTTACACCTGGATCAGTTAATTTTAATAGTTATAACAGTGCTGGAGCAGATTTAGGTCCTATTACACTACTAGGTAATACAGTTCAAACTAGTGATCTAGTTGAACGGGAAGCTTATACAACCATTGAACAACCCGGTACTACTAATGGTAAACTTGTTAATATGAATTTACCTATAATTAATACCCCTGGTGACTTATGGGTTGAGTTGTGGTTTTATAAGCCTAGTTCATCCTGGAAGCTTGGTTATGGAACAAATAGATTTCCTATTACTCTACATAGTGGTAATGGAGTTACTTTAGCAGATTGTGCTTTTTGGGGTTATTCCTCTGATTCCGATTGGAAAATTCTCTCTAGCCCAACAATGTCAGCAATGATTACGGCTACACATAATGCAGCTCAAGGTTGGCATCATTTGGCATTCTTCATTACTGGTACTTCAGATCCCAGAGTAGCTGCCTGGTTTGATGGTGAACTAAAGATAAGTAATTATACTTGCACTCGTGGTGCTAATCAATTTCAGTTTTCTGGATATAACAATGCTTACTCTAATACCCAAGTTTGGAGTACTGAAATAGGTGGTGTTAGGGTTTGTGATAACAACCCTTATGGAGCAGAATCTTTTACTCCAACACCTGTTAGTGCATAGTTATATTAGCTATGTTATTATTATGTTCCTCTATATGTTTAGTGTTGTCTACATCATCAAGAGGTCTATTACAAGCTTTACATATTCCACTCTCAATTAAGTCTTCAATAACATTAGTAACCCTTTTAATTTCAGCCTCTTTAACTGCAATATCGGTAGTTAATTTATTCTTACTTTTATTCAAATTAAAATCTACTTCTTCATCAAAATTAACCTCACCAATCTCTTTGATTTTAGTTTGTAATTCTTTAATTTTTTCTTTATGTGATTTACCAACAACCGTTACATTATTTATCTCTTCTTCAAGGTTCTTAGGATTAAGTGCTAAAATTTCTTCATCAATCTTTATTTTAGATGTTGCTAAAACTAATTTTTCATTTTGTAATTTTTTATTAACCTTTTTTTCAATCTCAAGTTCATTCTTTTTTATTACATCATCTTTCTTATATGTTTTTAGATTTTCTTCATGAACCTCAATTTCTTCTTTTAAAGTCTCTATATCATATAAGTTTGATTTCATTGTTTTGGTATAGGTGGAATGCATCTTTCTAACTATACCCTCTTTTAATGATAATACTTCCAAACCTATAAACCTAGTAAGTAGTTTACCACTTTCACCAGAGGTAGAATCTACTAGATTATCTAAATTCTTAGAAGTTGCTAATACAACTAAATCAAAATCAGTTTCGGTTCCAATAGTTTCTTTAATTAATTCAGTAGTTTTTTTAGCATCTTCATCATTCATTTCTTCCTCTTCACCATCTGGAAGTATTCTATAATAAGATAACCTATTAGAAACGTTCCAACCACCTTTTCTTTTAGGTTTTCTCTCTAGATACCTTTCTATTATAAATTCATCTTCACCCTCAATTTCCATCATACCTCTAACTACCAAATTTTTTTCTTCATTGAATTGGTTGAATACTTCTACATTTTTATCTGTTTTAGTAGTTTTACCAAAAAATAAAAATTTAACAGCATCAATTGTTAGCGTTGTTTTACCCCCTTGATTTGCTGGTTGTGAGTTAATGACAGTAAAGCCATTATATTTATCTATTGGGAAATAGTTTTGTTCACCAAAGGAAAGGAAGTTATTGACCATAATCCACTTTAACTTGTATTTCCTATGTAAACTCTCTTCCAAATCAAAATCTAACTCACCGTTTACTTTATTATCTAGATTAATAATTCTATCGAAATCAACATCGTCTTTACCTTCTCTAGTAAGCCATTCATTAAATAAACTTCTTTGATATGGTACGCTCATTATATTATCAATAGTGGCACCATCTATTTTAATTTCTTTACCAGATTTATCAATTTTTACTGGTCTGTAAACTACATTTATATTTTGTGCTGGAATACCATACTTCTTAGAGAAGTATTTTTTAACTCTAGCTCTAGATTCTCTAGAATAATTTTCTGGTTTATCATCCCAATAAACCTTTATTTTAGCATATGGTGGTATATTAACCATAGTTTTTTCAATTACTTCTTGTTCTTGTTCCATAGGTCGCTTATATTTGAACCGAAGATTCCTCTTTTTCCTTCTCCGTATATATCTTTATCTTCTTCTTGTTTTGGTTTAGCTTTCTCAGCTTCCAATTCTTCTTTCAATTGTGAAATTTTACTAGTTAAATCGGATATTTCTAGATTTAGTTCTGAAATTTTAACACCTCTTTCACTAGATTCTTTAATAATAGTTTCTTTAGTTTCTTTTAGTTTTTTTATATTACCCTCTAAATCTTTAATTTTATTTTGTAACTCTTTATTAGCTTCATCATCAGTAACAAAAACTTCTTTTTCAACAACAACCTCAACTTCTTTTGTAATCTCAACTGGTACCTCTTTAATAACCTCAACACTAACTTCTTTGATTATTTCTTTCTCAACTATTTCAGCTGGTTTATCCCATGGTGTGCTACCAAATTTTTCAGAAGTGAAACCTTGTTTTAACATCTTAATTACAAACTCATCAATATTGGGTATATCGTTTACTCTACAATATTCCCAAATCTCATCTTTTACTTGTTTCGGAAGTTCCATTACTCGTTTGTTAATTTTTCTAACCCCTCTTCAAGGTCATTTAATGAATTTATTTTAAATTGATAAAACCCATAATCAGTTTCAATGTCATATTCTTCATATGTCTTTGATTCAATGTCCCACCATAAAAAACCATGTTTACTTACAGTCTCACCAAAGTTTTGTTGAATTAATGATGATGAGTAAGCTATAGGTATCCCTTTATAGTTAAAACTTTGTCTTTTATGTATATCACCAAGCATTACCATATCACAACCATCGAAATGTTCTAAAGATGTTGATTCGGTAAATTCATACCCAATATCTGTTGTTGCACCTATGATTGGTGCGTGGTATAACCCAATATATGTTTTATCATCACCGTATTCTACTCTAGCTGATTCAATATCTGGTCTAGAGTTCTCATCAAAGATAGAGTAAACACACCATACTATATTACCATCTATATAACACTTAGAATCCTTAAGATACTTAATATCTAAATCTGGTAGTAGTTGGACCATTGGAGTTATCGAATCCATCCTATCTTTATTATTTTCTAATAAGTCGTGATTACCAGCAATAATAACTACTGGTGCAATCTTTTCTAACTTCCTTAAGAACCAGGTACCTAGTATTAATAATTCATTGGATATTGTAATTTTCTGATGCACATAGTCACCAGCAATAACAATCCTAACTTCTTCTCTATCGTACCCAGATACTAATTCTCTAATCTTTTTTAGTGTTGTCTTAAACGCTTCACCATACTCATCATGCATTCGATAAGTTCTGATGTGTATGTCTGCTAAATGTATAACTTTTTTTACCATACTATTCATTTATTTTTTTTAATTCTTGCTCAACTAGACGCATTCTTTTTTTATTTCTATTAACTTGTAGGTTTTTATATTCCATCACTTCTTTTATTCTAGGTAATGGGTCCATAGTTAATACTTTATTAATAAAATCATCTTCGACATAATACTCCTTGTAATCACCATCAGATGTTAAATGAACTATAGTACAACCAAAAAACTTAATATCTTTAAACTTAGTTCCTTTAAGCATATCTAATATTAACCTACCATACAACGGTAATTGTATTTTATAATGACTTAATGCCGTATCCATATGTTCCTCGAATGGTTCTAACATTGGTTCTGTATATGCATGTACTTCAAAATTCTTAGGTTTATTAGTTTTCCAATCAGTTATTAGGAACCCTAATACACCATCAATAAATCTAATCCACACTTTATCTGGTTGCCCTGTATAACCTAATTCTGGACTACCTAAAACCATTTCAGTGTCTAATAAAACCCAACCATTTCTATGCATGCTTCTTATAAAGTTATGACCAGCATCAATCATTGCATTACCATCATTTGTTTGTTGCTCATCACATTCAAATATAGGTTTCCTAACTTCTTTGTATGAACCATACATACTAAGTAAATCAGTTTCTAACAAATAGTGTACTCTAGAACCTTTGCTGTTGGCATAGTCCGCTGTAGCTCTCCATTGTTTTAGTAATTCATCTTGTTCAATTAAATTACCATCACACATCTGATATGATTTATTTAATTCTGGAAACTCATTATAAAATTGTTTTATAACTGTTGACACACTGGGGTAGTTTGATTCAACCACACCTTTTAAATTTTTCATGTAATATGTATGTGTATCTTCAACAAAAGATAATTCAAGCTCTTTTTGTCTAATATCAACTACATCCCTTATCTCTTTTGAGATTTTAATTAATTCTTTTTTCTTATCCACAGTATATTATTATTGTTTTTTAACATTACCCACAAATATAGGGTATTTTTTATTAAAAATCAAATATTTATTATAAAAACTGGTATGAAACATTTTATTAAAAGAAAGTTACAAGAAAGCTTGAGAAATAGTTACGTTATAGGTTCGGCTATTGAAGATTCTTACGAATTAAGTGAGGACTTTGATGATAGCTCTATAAAAAATAGTGTTGAGTCTGAATTAGATAAATTACCAGAAAATATCACATTATATAGGGTATTATATGTCAAAAATGAAGGTGATATTAACAAAAAACAACCTGGTTCTCATTATGTTATGAAAAAACGTGATTTAGAAAGAAGTCATTATCAAAAAAGTCATGTTGGTGGTGGGGAACCTTTACTAATAACCGTTAAGGCTAATAAATCTATGATTGATAGGGAGGAAACTATTAAAAATAGAATTAATTACCCTCATGAAAATGAAATAACCCTTAAAAATAAGGGTTTAGGTGCTAAAATCATTAAAATTGAACCTTTTGAGAGTAATGATGAAGATTTAATAGGGTCACCAGATGATTTTAATTTTGATTTTGACTTTTAATATAATTTATTTTCTGGAATCTTAGATGAATTTCTAAGTAATTTAACAATACCACTTGAACCTAATCTTTCAAAAATACTAGAAGGGTCATGACCATACGGTGGAGTACAAAGCATAATTTTATTATATAGCCTACCACTATTTAGTTCACGATATATATTTAATGAGGCTTCATAAGCATCTTCATCTAACACTATAACTATCTTAGCTCTAGATTTATTATAAAGCATTAATTTTAATTTGTCTGGTAATGATTTACCTAATATCGGTATTGAATTTGGTATTACTATATGGTCAAATGCCCCCTCAACCAAATAAATGGTAGAATCCCAATTTATTTTATCTTCATTAAATATTATTAAATTCTTAAGTGCTTCTGGGTTTAAATACTTAGGTCTCTTCCATTTATCCCAACTTCTACTAACAAAGAAATTTAAATCACCGAATTCATCATAAGATGGTATTATTATTCTGTCATGATATTTACCCTTAACAGTATACCCAATATTGTAAAACTTAATCATATCATCTGTTATACCTCTATTAGTTAGGTATTCGTATGCACTTTCAAATTTAAAATGATTAGAATTTTCTTGTGTTAATGGTATAAAACCTTCTGGTAATACTATTTCGGTTGGTACTTCGTCTATGTTTGGTACATAGTCATCTTCTGGTTTTACTAAGTTATACTCCTTAAGTATTCTTTTATTACCGTATCTCTTAATTAGGTAAGGAATCTTACCATGCATATTGTGTTCAAAACCACAAACCCAACATCTAAATATATTTTTTTTATAATTTACAGCTAATTTGTGTTTACCCTTACCCTTACCCATTTCAGCGCAAGAGGGGCAATCAAATGACATTTGACCACTACTTTCGTTGTGTTCAGCTGGTTCACCTAAGAACTGTTTAAATATACTAGCAATAATACTCATTACTGCAAATATATAACAAAAAAATTAAAATTACAAATTTATTGCCATGTACCGTCTCTTTTCATGACAGCTCTAATACATGTGTAGGCATCTGTCATATCATAATTTTCAGCCTTTAGTGTCTTGTTTTTAGTGTATAACCAGGTTATCTGTGGTTCTAAATCAGCCACTTTTTCCCATACAATAAGTTTCTTATCAATGTTCCAATCATGGCCACCAAATAGTACTGGATGTTTCTTAGATATTTCTTTTTGGGTATATGGTTCACCTTTTTTGTTAAACTTTCTAATTTCCATTAGTTCTGGAAATGCATATTTTCTAGAATCATATGACGATATAAACTCTGGTACAATACCAAGTGTTTCATAGACTGACCTAGATACCATTCCATTAAATCTTAAAAGTGTTGCTACGGTGTTTACGTTATTAGAACGCAAAAGAGGTTCTTCTATAATAACTCTAGTTATACCAACATCGGCATACTTATTTAAAAATTCTTCTTCAAAAGCTCTTGCTTTTTCAAAAAGTTCTTGTAATTTATCTTTTGGCTTTGGTTTTATCTTTGGTGAGACGTGGTGTAGTAATTTTAATTTACCTCTTTCACCTAAGTCTTCAAATAAAGCTATACCAATTGTTTTAGTAGATACATCTAGTCCCAATATCATAATACTTAATTTTTACTAAGTATAACCTATAAATCGCAAATGTAAACCATTAATAGTTAATAGTTACATTAAAAGCTACCATGTCATCAACAGCTTTAAAATATGTTCTATCAAGCTTACCAATAGCTATTATTGTATTGGATGTGTCGAATAAAGCTATCTCTGTAAATCCTGGTGTATCACCTTGAGCCCAAGTGGGATTAGTGGATACTGGGAATTCACCTCTACCAGCAACACATGTTATTGATTGAGTTACTTTGGTTCTAGAATGATTAAATGTTATTGAGGTACCAGTTGCAGCAGATGAACTTACAATAAAATTATCAACTATTGTTGGTTCAGTTATAACCATAAACCCACTATCTAGGTAGGCAATACCAATTGGAGTATCTCCCGTTAATGATAAACTAGGTGTTGATGTATAATTAAATAATTCTTTACCATTTACACTGAATGGTTTGTTTGTAGCATAGCCTGTTGACCAAGACTTAGTAGTATCACCACCATTTGGTTTAAGTATACCATCGGAAAATAATAACGTTCTATTTGGTCCGAATACACTAACTGAACCAGTAACATCAGAAATATCATTATCTAATAAATTAGAAGCTCTGTTTGTTGCTTGGTATGTTCCGTATATGTCAAATGTAGTAGCAGTACTAGATAAAGACATTTTAATTGATTTACCATCAATTAATTCAGAATATGCACTATTATCAACACCAATAACTAATATATCATTTTGAGCTAAACCGCTAAAAGATGTATTACTATAACCACCATTATTAGCTGTGGTACCAGTGAAAATATTAAAGTCAGACGTACTTATAGGTAATCCAAATGAACTAAATAAGTTAGTAAGTGAGTCAGTTGAGGTATTACTTAATGAAATTTTATTTTGTGTTATAACATTACCACTATAATGTATAGTTTTATAACCTATTGGTTCAAACACAGTATTAACTGTAATTGATGCTGCATCAACACTTTTTTTATCAGTATTGGTGCCATAAACTAAAGTACTTCTCAATGCATATCCAGAACCACCATTATTTACGTCTAAACCGTTATCATCACCACCAACACCTGGAACTTGACCTGTGGTAAGTCCAGTATATGCTCCGTAATTTATATCAGAGTCACCAAGACTAAAGCTATCTATTAAACTATTAGTATTAGTTATAAGTCTTCTTCTACCTTCTGGTGTAAGCTTGGCTGTTAGTTGTATCGTTGTTGCTGTACTTAAAAATCCCATATTAAAAATCCATTGCCATTTCAATCATTATTGTATTACCAGAACTTAATTTAACTGGTTTAGATAACTTACCAATCATAACTAAATCACCAGCGGTATCATAAATACCAACTTCTGTTACCCTAATATCTGGTGGGTTAGGGTCAGAGTTAAGTCTAGTAGGGTTAGCTGTTGTTTTAAAATCATCTGCACTAATTGATATATTAAACAGTGTTTTAAATATTGTAGCCCCAATACAAGCATCTAAGTTTCCATAGAAAAACTTCTCATCACCAAACTGTAGTAAATTTGTATTAGCATTACTAGCCATTGATAAAGAATTCATTATACTGAAGGTTGTTGACCCTGTATGAACATTATTATCTATTAAGAATCCACTACTAGATGGATTTTGATTTTCTAATAATATAGGGTCTATTGTTTCTGAAGCTCCAGATGTAATACCAGTGGTTGTAAAATCATATACTTTCCACTCATCACTGTTAGGTCTATTATCTTCTGTAGTTATTTGATATAGAACTTTAAACTGTTTAGCTGAGAATCCCATACCATCATAACCACTTTTTTCTTCTTTCCTCATGTAAGATAATAAATCAACATTACCGATTCTAAATTGTATATCTTTTGAGCTAGAAGTGTTATTAGTTAATTTAGTATAGTATTGACATGGTAAAGTAGTTGTAAGTCCTGTACTAGTATCATTTTCAAATGAATAAGTCATGTACATAGTACTATTTGTTGCCAACACACCATTAGCTTCACCATTCTGTGAAGAAACTAAATTAGAGGCTAAAGGAGGTAATGTCCAATTTCTATTAGATTTATAAGACGTTGCAGCTATTATTTCATCATCACTAAACACTACCGTTTTAAGTTGTGGAAAAACCTTACCTACAACAATTGGTGTGTCTGATACTAATGTAGGGTCTTCATAAAGGTCAATGTAGTTAATATCACTATTACCTAAAACCTTAGTAGTTCCACTAGCCATAAATGTCATACCCATTACTGTACCATTCTCAGTTGTACCACTTCTTCTGTGATACATTAAATCTGGTAAATATATTTTAACTGTTTTATCGTTAGCATTATCTACATAGAAAAACTCACCATAAAAATTAGATATAGTGTTATTAGTATAATGTAGTATTGATATTGATTTTTTAACACCGTCAATTACTGATTGTCCTGGTGAACCACAAATATCAATAGATGCTATATCATTAGATTCTAAACAATCGTATTCAAAATACGGTAGTTTTTGACCTAAGTATTCGTTTGACCCAAATTTTTGGTATGGTTCGTTAGGTGTTGCAACAGTATTATTAACACTAGTACCAGTCATACCAGCTAAATTCTCACACCATACATTATTCATGTTCCAAACAGGGACATCATCACAAGATATATCACAACAAGCTTCAAAAGAAAGTGTATTGGTATTCCAATAAGGTGTACTAGTTGAAGCACCGAAACCTTCGTAAACTTCTTTACTAGTATATATCATAAATTCAGTTAACGCTGTAGTTGAATTGATATTAGGTAAGGTTCTATCAAGAGTTAATGTGTCACCAGCACTTACAGTTGTACCACTACCTTGTATTTTATACCATAAATGTGGTGTTGGTATTGCATTACCATTTAACACTTGGCTACCCAAAGTATCATTACCTATTTTTAATAAGATATAATCACCAACAGAATATGTGGCAGTAGCAAAGTTGTTAGAGACTAATGCTGTACCACCACTTATTGTACCACCACTTATTGTGCCAGATGATTTAACATAATCTGTAGTGTCTATTGTGGTGAAAATAGTGTTACCTGTATTTGCCGAAAAGAAACCTCTTTCTTTTGCTTTATTATTAACAACCGCTTTTAAAGTAGTTATATTAGTTTGAGTTAGTGCATTTAAATTTTGGTTACTATTACTAGTAGCAGTAACAAAAGATTTAATATTAGGTTGTCTATCAACTGGTTTAAGTACTTTAGATTGTCCAGACAAACTA
>WLWG01001846.1_pt1 | contig 17658 bp, 19 predicted proteins | sample 6712871 | NCBI WGS metagenome assembly WLWG01 (sample SAMN12718693, study PRJNA515312) | sponge metagenome | isolation source: marine sponge | host: Mycale hentscheli | place: New Zealand: South Island, Marlborough, Capsize Point | collected 2003-05-01
CTCATTGTTGATTCCTTTTCGTAGTGCTGTTTGTGATTTAATAAATTCTTGGTAACTAAAGTGTTGTGATAGTTTCATTATACTCTCCTATTAATTCTCTGTGCTATCGCTTGTTCTCCTGGTGATAACAAAGCAGTTTGCGTGTTTGTTAAATTGGTTTGTGGGTTTACATTTGCAACTTTTGTAGTTGCTGCCACACTTGGATCAGGTTGATTTGGTAGTGGTGGTGTTTTTATCTCTTCTTGTTTACCAAGAGCATCTTCTAAAAGAGCATCTAAATCTATTCCTTCCAAAATGTCATCTATGTCAAAATCAATAACACCCTTTTCAATATCTTGTAAAATATCTCCAGTTCTTTCTGAATCAAAAAATAGTTCACTGAATTTGTTTTCAATATCTGTAAATAATGATTTTGGATAATAATAGTTTTTATCTTTTTTAGAGGTAAATATTACAACACCTCTCAACTTTTCTATTTTTTCTAATTCTTCTAATTTACTTTTCATTCTTTCATCTCCGATTGGAACAGGATCAAATCTACCATCTAACAAGGCATTTATTCTTTTATTAGAAATATCTCTTTTTTTGAAAACTTTTCTAATATCTCTATCAGATATTCCGGCCTCTCGCGCCGTTTCTATGGCTTGATATATTTTATATTGATCTCTAAATGCTTTGTTTTGTTGATTAATATACTCTAATCCCATAAGTTCTGGTGTTTGATTTTTCCAATTTTCATGATTATATAAAGACATGTTAACTTTAGTTTCTCTTGGTATTTTTTGATAATCATTAACAACATAGTTTAATTTATCCACGATATCACCTTCTTGCACTTTAACACCTGAGAATAAGTTAGCTATCTCTGCAAAAGGATTTATATATTTACTACCCTCAAGTCCCTGACCTATTCTGGTTACTGTTCTAGTTGCTCCAGGTTGTATGCCTTCTATTAAATGAAAAAAACCTTTTAAAAAAGCAACACCGGCACTATCTGTGTCGTTATAGATTGTAGTTCCTGTTTTTGTTTTACCGCCTCTACCTATAGAGCCCGCAGGCATGACATCTAATATTTTTTCAACTATAATAGCTTCACTAATAAATGGTTTTAAAATTTCTGTTATAGCTCCCGTTTTATAGTTAAACATATCATTTAGTATTCCCTCTTTTGCTCTTTCTGGTTTGTTCGGTTCATTACTAAAAGCTATCTCAAGTAATCTTGTTATGGGTGCCATTACAACATCATATGGATTAAAATAAGAAAAGTTTACATATTTAAAACGACCGTCTTTTCCCATTTTAGTAACAGGCACTAAGTTTGAATTTCTTTCCCAGTCTGCTCCATAGTCTCTTTTAAATTTGTTCATAAAACTTTGAGATATACCTGTTACCGTCTCTGCAATTTTAGGTGCCGCTACTCCAAAACCACCAAAAACAGTCATCGCACCCAAAATTCTTCTAAAACCCATTTGTCTAATTTGTGTATTAGAAGAACTTATTTCTCTCATAGCTAGCTCCAGTGCGTTAAAAGATGTTCTCCAAATCTCTGCAGGGAAAGCAACAAAGTTTCCTAAAGGTAATTTTCTTATTGCTTTTATAATAGGAGGAACTTTACTGTATGTAGGATATGTATTTCTAATGGACCATGCAGCCATTTCCTCTATTGCATCATCCAAAGTTTTATTTGCTCCTGTAAAAGGATTAGTTTTTTTAAATTCTGTTTTCATTATATCTTTGTGATATGCAATGACATCATCAAATGTTCTAATTGCAGGTTTTAATTGTGACATAACAAATTCATGACCAAAGAATTTCCATAAATTATCACCACCTGCATATAACTCAGTGGCTTTTTTTGTAAAATTTAATTCTCCTAAACGTTCTAATAAAGTTTTGGTGTCCCTTATTGAATTTTTTTGTATGTCTTCAAGAACTCCTCTTAACTCTGAAGCCACAACGTTTTCGTCCATTACACCTAGTTCTATTTTTCTAGCAATTCTTTTTATAAATTCTTCCTCATTTATAATTTTTCCACCACCAAAAATATCATCAACAACCATTTTAAAAGCATTTGTAACAGAGGCTCTTCCTCCTATGTGTCCGTTAAATAAAGCAAACATCGAAGCAGACACAACGTTTCTTACTTGTGTGGCTGGAGATAAAACAGTCAAACCATATTGTGTTAGACCTTTTGCTGATAACAAAGCTAGAAAAACATCATTTTTTACCACATCATCAAACAAATTTTTACCTGTTCTTAAAACCATTTCTGTTTCTGGATTAGCAAATAAATTTATCAACTTAGTATCTATTTCATTAATACCCGCTACCTTGTTAATTTGAGTGGGTTTAGCTACACCTTTATTCAAAGCTTCATCAAAACCTTTATATAACCAACCTTGTTTTAATCCTAATTCTGCTAATTCGTCATACATAGTTTTTTTACTGAATTGAACTATCATATCTGTAGCTGTTGTTAAAACACTAGATCTAAGGTTTGTTTCTTCCCCTAATATTTTTTTAATAGCTTGAGGTAATTCTTCTCCTGTTTTAATAAGGTCATCTGATCTTAAAAATTTTTTAGATAAAAATTGTAAAGCATTTAAAGGGTCTTTACCTTCATAGTTGCCTCTAGTCAAAAAAGCTTCTACTCTAATTCTAGCTGATTCTTTAATAGCCTGTTCTCTCGATAAATTTGGAAAAGTTTTCAATACATCATCTAAAATATCTTTATTTTTCTTTATGACGTTTTCTGAAACCCAACTAATTGCGTCGTCTTTTACTTTATCGGTTGGTTTGTAGTATTTGTTTGTAAAAAAAGCAAAAGATTTTCTCATGTAACTTCTTAAATCTTGTAACATAAAATCTTTCAATTCTCCGTCTGGCATTACTCCTGCATATCTTTTTTTAACTGCCATTAAAGCTTCATCTAATTCTTTAGCAGGTGCTTGTAATTCTACAGGCAATTGTTTTAATTGTTTTTGTCCTTTTAAAAAAGTTAAAATACTTTCTAAATATTGTTCTCGTAAGGCTGGAGTCGTTAACCCTTCATCAGATTGTTTAGCAAATCCTTCAGCTAATTTGTAAGATACCTTATCTATCTTATCTAATAATTTTGTAACTGTTTTAGACTCTTTTTTAATTTCTCTTTCAGAAATTCCTTTTATGGCTGCTTCTTCTGGTGTTAATTTACCAGCAGATCTAAACGCATCTAGTCCTAATCTATATTTTTTATAAAAAGGTAAAGGAAAAACTACATATTTATCTATTTGTTTAAGTCTTCTTTTTACAGGATCAGTAGAATTAATATCAAATTTTCTCCATAATTTAAAAGGAGGTAATGTTTTAAATAAATCATCTGTTCCATAGTTGGCGTATACTTGTAATAATCTTGTCACAGGATTAACGTTTGGTATTTTTGATGCAGTTTTTTTTATTCCTGTAACTGCTTGTTTAGCTCCTGGTATATCTCCTGCTTTAGCTAAAAGCATTGACGCAAAATCAAAAGCATTACCTGTTTTATTTACTGCTTGCTTTAAAGCAAAACCTCCAACTTTACTTGTAACTTTTAGACCAAGAGGGAAGAAACCACCAATTAAAGCTCCTTCTTGAGCGTATAAAAGTCTATTTTTAAATTTAGCTATTGCTAAATCTCTACCTGTTTTTCCTTCTAAACTTTCTCGACCTCTTTGTGTTCCTAAAAATTTAGATTCAAAAGGATCTATTGTTTCTCTACTTCCTGCTAAAAAATCAGCAGTTCCAAGACCTAAAGCACCTAGTCCCATAGCTCCTGCAAGTTTTGTAATTTTTTTAGGTTTTGTAACTTTCGTCGGTTCAGGAACTTTTCTTATTTTTCTATAAAACTTAGGTAATTTACTAAGTTTTTGCATTATTTTTATGCTAGCAGCTCCCGGAACACTGTACTCTAGTAATAAAGAAGATATTTGTCCAAAGGCTGTTTCCGGTTCTTCTACATCGGCTTCTTTATATATTTGATCTACCTTTTCACCTAAATTAGTAAACCCGGTTAAATCTATGACACTGGCTACTATGTCGGCGGCTGAATAAGCAGCTCTTCCAAGACCAGATTCATAAACTTTTTTTAGTTCTTCTCGACTAGCTAAATCTTTCTCTGATAATTTTTCATTAAAATCTTTAGTTTTAACAGTTCTTCCTCCAGCTGATATAACAGGAGAATTTCTAAAAGCTTCTGTTAATGATTTTGACGCACCAAATTGTTGTAAAAAACTTAAATTATTTTTTTCTATATTCTCTTGTAATTTTTCTGTATCTCCACCACCAGATAAAGTGGCGTCCTGAAGTACCTTGTCTAAGTTTTTAAGAAGAATATCAAAATCTTCATCAGATAATCTTTTGTTTTTTTCTTTTTCTTTGACAGAAAACGAGCGCTCAAAAAGACCCATTTTTAACTCACTGTTGGTACGGCTAAATTTACTTGATAGGTTTGATTAAAATCTTCTATATCTTGTTCTGTTTTAATAGATGCAAAATCAGACAAAGCTTGAGGACTTACTGAAAGCAACGTCACCACTTCGTTTGAAACACTTTCAGGTAATCTAGACCTCAATAAATCAAAAGAAGGCATATTTGATTTTTCAATTTCGGTAACTTCTCCTCCACTTTCTAAACTTACTCTACCTCCTTCTTTATAACCTCCCACTAATTGATCTTGAATTTGTGAAATAGAAGAAGCGTATTCTGCAATTATTTTATCTGACTGAGCTATTTTCTTTACTAACTCTTCGTACCTTTCTTTATCTTCAACAGGGTCTAATTTTTTTAATTCACTTTGAGCAAGTATTTTTGCCTCTACTACCTTACCAAAAACACCTCCCTGGGATTCATCTCGTCTTAAAAAGAAATCTAAGAAGGTCGTATCACCTTTTATTACATTACTTAATCTATCTTTATTATTTTTTATTTTTTGTTTTATTATATTTTTTTGAACTTCGTCTGTTGTATTATTTAGTTCAGCTTCTAATGAGAAAATGTTTTCATTGAGTTGAGAAATCAAAGCGTCTTCAATTTCAACGTTGTATGTTTTTGATTTTAAATCTGCATCTGCTTTAATTCTTTCGCGTTCCTCTTCTTTTCCTGCTGCGTATATAGTTTCAATATCTCCCGCTTGCAATAATTTTTTCTCTCTGTCAAGCTCTCTCAATTTTTCTTTTCTAGCTTGCATACTTGCTGATATGTCACCAAGGGCATCTGAAGCAGATCCGGCTAGTTTTTGTCCAAAAGTTTCATCACCACCTTTGGCAGCAAACTCAAAAGATCTTTGCGCTAGATTAAGAAGTTCCGGTCTTGTTAAACCAAAAGTTGTTTTTGTTTCCGGTTGATCATAAATACCCAACTCATTTTTCAATGATTGTAGTTCTTCAAATTCTGTTTTGACTTTATCCATGACATTAGGACCTGGTCCGTCCGCGTACCCCGGTCTATCGTCTAGTCCAGATGTAATCCCCGTTCCGCGGCTCTCGATCTTGCCACCACCTCTAAACATTGGTCTTCTCAAAGTTCTACTCATTATGTGTTCATTGCTCCTAAGATACCAGCGATACCTCCACCAATACCCAGAATACTTTGTAAGGGACTAGGTGGTTGCTGTGTTGTTGTTTGATATGTTTGTTGTGCGGGATATCCACCGATTAATCCTGTTAACTGTTGACCGACAAAACCTAATCGTTGTTGTTCTTCAAACGCAGCTTCTCTTGCGGCCTGAGCTTGAGCATCTAGAATAGCCTGTGATTGTAATTGTTGTTGTTGTCCTACTTGTTGTAGTCCGGAAATTTCTTGTTGCGCTAATTGTGGAGCTAGTTGAGCTAGTCCTTGTTGTTGTGTTGACAAAGCTTGTTGTTGACCAAAAGCTTGAGCAGCTTGTTGCTGTGCATTTTGAAAAGCTTGAGCTCGAAGTTGTCCTTCTAACTGAGCCTTACCCATAGCGGTTTCTGCATCAAAGACACCTTCTTGAACGGCTTGACGACCACCACCAAAAGCACCTAGTTGTGCTGCTTGTGTTCCTATTTGTTGTCTGGCAACATCTCGTTCTCTTTGTAATGCAGCAAGAGAAGTATCAATGACTTCCTGCTGATACGGAGACATAAATTCTTGATATGCTTGTGGTCCTACAAATTGTTGTGCTCCTGTGGCTTCGGCACCGGCTTGAGCTAAGAAAGGTTGATAGGTTGCTAAACCTGCTGCAGTTTGTTGATAGGCTTGTTGTTGTAAAGGGTCTTGCGAGGCAACGGTTGGAGCATAAGAAGCTGTATCCATAGCGTTAGCAGGGCTCAGTAAAGGCATCAGTCTTTCTGTCAGTGTTGTTCCCGCCGCCTCTATAAACGGCGCGGGTTTCGTCGTGGTAATGGTTTCGTCTGCCATTAGACTCTAGCCTCCAATTTGTGCATTAAATCATACATTCTTTTTGCCCCTTTGTTAACACTTCCTCCACCGGCAGCTCTCACTGCATCAGCAGTCATAACAAATTCGTTCTTTGATAATCTTGCAGGAACATCATCAGCTTTTTCTTTGACACCAATCGGTACAAAACCTCCTGGTCTTAAATCCATTTCAGCTGGCATACCACCCATTTTTAAGTTCATGATGCCACCGTCTGCCATGTAACCTCTTTTCTCAAGATATTTTTCTTCTTCTGGTTTAATACGTTCTTCAATATTCGCTCTAAAATCTCTTAACTTTTTCAATGCTTCTTTTCTTTTTTTTTCGGGTAATCTTTTTAAATATTTTGCAATAGGGGAATTTGGTCCAAATCTTTCTTTATCAAAATCTATCATATCTAGCATGGAGTCAGGACCAAAGAACTTAGGATCATCTAATAACTCACTACCAAATTTTTGTTCTCTTCGAAGAACATAACTAGGGTATCCTATTTGATTTTCGAAGGCATCTCTATAAGCATCAAATAGAACATCACCAGTTTTACTTTTTGTAGGACCATTACGAGTACGTCCACCTTCTTCATACTCAATACGTCCACCTTTTGCTTTACCACTTCTTGATTTTAAAAGACGTTGCATAGTTTCATCCATATAACCCATGTCATCCATTGGTGGTAAAACATCAAATTGTCGTAATTGATTAAGAATTTGTTGAGCTGGAGCTTGATTTTCACCATCTTCTTTAACACGACCTTCTTTTCGTGGTTCCATAATTTGATCAATCATATCATCTGCTACAGAACCCTCTGGTGGATCTCCTAGGTCCATACCAATACGCATTTTAAACTCTTCTAATTCTTTCATGGCTTGTTTTGTAGCCATCTTATCAGCTTCTTCCATTTGTTTCATAGAATAAGCACCGGTTCCCGCTTCGGCATCAAACATATCACTAAGTATTTCTTTTTTACGTTCTTCAAACATTCTTTGCATAATTTCTTCAGTAGGTCTACCAATACCAAATTTGGCTAAAAAGTTAGTTACAGTAGAACCACCTATTCTATAACCAATACGCCCGCCGTTTGCTTTGCCCTGACCAAATAAACCTTCGTATATTTCTATAATTTCATCGTCTGTTTTATCATCTAAATCTTTTCCACCGAAACCACCGCCCCCGGCGTCTATAATTTGATTTTTCATTATAAGAATTTTCATGTCTTGCATGGAATCACCTAATGTTCCACTACCGCCACTGGAAAAACCAACACGTCCACCAGTTTTATATCCATAACGAGATAATGCATCGTCAATTTCAGATTGACTAAATCCTGCCATACCCATGTATCTTGAAATATAATCTATTCTTGATTGTCTGTCCGCAGCGGAATCAGCTTCTCGACCGGCCATCTCTTCTTCGTATTTTCTTTGTGCTTCTTCTGCTGCGTCGTACGCGGATATTGTTCCACCTGCTGTTGCAGCAGTGCTTGCACTTTTTCCAAGACTGCTTAAAACTTCATCTTCACCAATTCCTTCTGTTAGTTTAAACTTTCCATCTCCGCTTATTTCTGTTGGAGCTAACAGTGTACCGGCATCAGTAAAAGCACTTTTTGCTTTGTCACCCAGTTCCATTCCTAAAAACTGTCCACTTTGTCCAACGTTTTTAAAATATTGTCCACCGCCTCCCATTAAAGCAGATACGGCTGCGGTTCTTGGATCAACTTTACCTTTAGTTAATAAATCAACACCAGCTGATGTTAAACCAGAAGCTAAGGCTTTACCTCCTAAAGTGCTCATGATACCTGTTCCAAGAGCTCCACCTAAAAATTTTCCAACAAGAGGTCCACCAAACATAGAAGCTGCGATAGGTAAAATAGGTTGTATTTCTTTTGGTATAATTCTTCTAACTGCTTTACTTATTGATCCCATAATGTTCCTTTGTATATCTTGTTACAACTCTTGTGATAACCTCATCATCAGTTATTCTCAACCATTTTACAGGTTTATTACATCCAAGTAAATTAGTAAAGTATTGTTTTGTCCATTTCATAACAGATTTTACATCATCAACGCAAATTGTATCAATGTGCCAGGGAATGTCTCCACTGTTGTAATCTTCAGGGTTTAATTCGGCGGTTGTCATAAATCGTTTTTCTGCATCCTCATTTAAAAATGCCCAGTTTGTAAAGGCATAAGGTAGCTCATTTCTATAGTGAATCTTATACTGATTCATACTAACAGATGGGGCTATATGTTGAAGCACGTCCTCGAACGTGTGATCTTTGTAGCGAGGAAACAACTTATAAAGTCCATAAGCTACGGTAATATCGTATAATTTACCGATATCTGACATAGTGTCAAGAGCTGGAGTCGCTTAAAATATCTGGCATTTTAGCTATTCTAATCTTGACAGTTCTACTTAAATCTTCTTGTTTTGTATCTGTGTTGACATCGTTTACATCATCTTCAGCTTCTTTATCTGAATTATACTCTTTACTAGTTTTAGTATTTATAAGAGTAACTTCTGTTTCGACATCAATCTCTTCAACGGTTTTACCATCTTTAACAACCGATACTTTTCCACCAGGTTCTAAAAAAGACATACTACCTCCTTAATCTCTATTTATTTCTAATATAGCACAAGTGCCTTCAATATCATTAGCACTAGCTGCTTGTACTCTTAATACATCATTTTCTTCTAAAACAATAGAACCATCTGATATACTTTGTGATTCATTTGCAGCGATAGTATGTTTTGCAAAAGTAAATTGTGTTGTTACAGAACTGTCATATAGATGTGCGTGTACTACAACATTACCCGCTCCGATATTAGCCATATGTATATTTTGAATAATTGCTCTTGAGTTTGAGGGTACAGTATAAACATCAGTGACGTCAGTGCTTGTTAAATCAAACTGTGCATTTTTATAAATATTAGCCATTAACTTGTACTTCCTGAAGATTTAAACCATGTATAACGTTCTGCTTCTTGTTTTAGTTCGTCTAAATAAGTAGAGTTTAATTGTTCAATAATAATTCCAACTGCTCTGTTTATTTGTTTTTGGTTTGATACATCGTAATCTTCTTTCGGTTCTGGTATTTTAACATTTATTTTTGCCATTATCTTCTTCCGTCTGGTTGCACATCTAAACTAAATGTACCAAATCTCCAATTTTGATCAACGTCATCATTTTCTATTTTGATATTGACATATCGACCACGAGCTCGAGTATCTTTTTTAGTGGTTGATGATGTAATCGAAAATGGACTTAACCCTGTTGTTGATTCTTCTTGAGAAGGAAAACTTTTCACGGCCAACGTTACTTTAGCTGTGCCTTCTAATACTTTAAAATCAGGAATAAATCGTCGAACAGCTAAAAACTGTTCTCCTTCTGTACCTTGTCCTTCTAAATCAAAATCATAAGATTGTACAAAAGCATTAATCGCGGTGCTCGATCCGTCAATATTGACTTGATTAACACCTGTTTCATGTTCGAAATACGTTGTTGCTCCTAATCCTGTATTCCCTTGAATGACTGGAAACGTACCTGTTTCACTAGAAGCAAAAGAAGTTGCATAAGGTTTAGGATAAATAGAAGAGTCCATCCATGATGTACGGCCTTCGGTGCTTGTGTACCAAATACCGCCAGGAACTTGTGCTCCTAAAGATTCGAGATAATTGTATGCTACTAATCTATTATTAAAACTTTGACCAGATGCAGGGTACCACCAAACAATTTCTGTAAACAAATTGTTTACACCTGCAGTAATTTGTTGTCCTTTGGTTAAGTCAATATCATCATATACAAAGTCTTCAACAGAACAAGGCAGTGACTTAACTGTACCATCGAATAAGAAGAAACCATTGTTGCTCATCCAATACGCAACACCATCTATTTCGACAGCTGCGTTCTTACCAATCAAACCACAGTTGGTACCTACTTGTTCAAAACCAAATGTAAAAGGTGCACCAATAAACTTCATGGTATACAAAGCAGTATCGGTCCATATCAAAATTGTTTCTTTTGCTTTCAAAGCACCAACGATTTTAGTTCCATCTTGCAATCGTTGTGTACCTGCTGCATTGATAGCAGAAGGTATAAAAGTATTAATATCTTCTTGATCAGAAAAACGAATAAACATATCGTCTTGTGTTGTTGCTGTACCTATAGTTGTTTCTGTACCAAAGTGAATTAAATGTCTTGTGGTAGGTGATATCAAACTAACTCTTGTTGCGGTAGGATTATTAGAAGTAGAAAAACCAGATGTACTTGTTGAAGCTCTATTTGATGTTGCGTCAGAAGCACCACCATTCCATGTAAAGGTTTTACCGTTTGCAATTGTAGCTACTAAAACTTCACCAAAGTTATCTATAGACCAGAGTCCTGGTTCCAAAGAAACAAAAGAAGCACCTACTGCAACACCCCAACCATTATAGTCAGAGGCATCAGTGGCGGTTGCTCCGTTATCATGAGTCGCTGCAGTCGTGCCTAGAGCTCCTCTCGTACAACCTGTTAAATCATTTGTTGATTTACCAGTATAAGTAATTAATTCTGAATCTACTAAGATAGTACCCGCAGTAGGAAAAGCTGTAGCACTCGTTAATGTAATTGTTGTTTCACTTGCATCCAATGCTTCATTTACTGTTGTGACTGTAGCAGAGTCAACCGTGCCACCCCAATTACCAACACCCCAACCATAACCGTATGTTTGTTCTTGAGGACCAACAACTTCATACATTTTACAAGTCATTGAACCACCTGTTGATATAGTAGCGGTTGCAGCTGCAGAAGAAGTAATGGTGAAAGTTGTCGTTGACGGTACAGATGTTATTTCAAATTTTTTATCTTCAAAGTTAGAAGCACTAAGTCCAGTGCCACCTGGTAGAGTCACTGCATCTAATTGTACAATATCCCCGGTCGACGCTCCGTGAGCAGATGTTGTTGTAATTGTTACCGTTGTAGAAGCATTAACGGTTGCCATTGTCGATGATGTCAGAGAACTTTTTATTGGTGTTATATCAAAAAGCTGGCCTTCAAAGTACAATAAGAGAAACTTATCTGTACCAAGGGCCACATATCGATTGCCATCTAAATCTGTGAAAGGATGTTGTGCTCGGACAACACCGACAATTTTGTCTGGTAGAAGAGAAGACCAACCTCCAACTTTTTCTGGTAGACCATAACGAAAGCGGACATTATTAGAATCCACAAATCGACGTTCGGCACCTTTCGTGGTGTCCTGTTTGTCTATCCCAGGTAAAAAGTCTAAGGTAATGAGAGCCATTTACCCTCCTTAAATTTTATCTTTGTATGCCCAACCGCGAGTCGCGTTTAAAAAAACTAAGGTAAAAGCAGCTCCGTTTGTTGATACTGTTAAATCAGAAGCAGAGCCATTGATATTAGAACTGTTTCGACCGACGGTAAGATTGTTAGAGCCAAAGGTTCCTTTGGCATCAATAAAAGTAACTTCATCACCAACACCAGGAGATGCTGGAAGAGTCATAGTCAAAGCAGAAGAACTAGTATCAATAATTAATTGATCACCATCTACGGCTGTGTATGCGCTAGAAAGAGAGTTATATCCCTTTTGTAAACTAACTAAATTAATATTAGTGCCGTCTGAATAGACTACTATCTTAGAACCGACGGGCATTGTAATACCTGTGCCGGATGCTGTTTTAAAAGTTAATGTGTAATGACTAGAACTTCGAGTCGTTGCATCTTCAACGAGATACATCTTTTCAATAGAATCAGGAACAGTCACATTACGGTTCGCGGCCAACGTTCCTGTTAGCTTGATAATCATGTTTCGTCCATCGGACGATGCACCATTACTGATTGTTAATGCTTGATCAGAAGAAGCTGCATTGATAGATACATAACCACCAACCGCTTGTTCGACTAGTTGTAAATTAGTATTAGTAACAGTTCCCCAAAGACCTGCTTTTTCACCTGTTGCGATGAGTTCAAATTTTTGTGATGTTGAATAACTTGATGCCATATTGCCTCCAAATTTATATTATGTTTCGACGTTTGTCCATGTTTGACTTGCTCCCAGATTGATTTCTGTCCAATCTTGTGCAGCTCCAGGGTCAATTGGGTTCCAAGTAATGACACCAGCTGCAGTTGTAGCGCCTGTTACAAGGTTTGTTGTTGGTAGAACCACAGCCTTACCAATGATAGTAGCACCATTGAAAGACATAGCAGAAGTTCCAACACCTGCTGTGGATAGAACAACACGTGCTCCTGCTTTTGGTGTAGCGTCTCCAACCGCACTTGTAACAGCATTTCCGGTAACCGAGAAATTGGCTTTACCAATAACGGTAACCGTGCCAGTAGCTGTTGTGACGAGATTCGTGGTGACGTCTACAAAAGCAAAATCTGTTGGAATGACTGTGCCAACAGAAGCGGTAACAGCGTTACCTGTAAGGATAACCTTACCTTTACCGACGGGTGTAACATTACCAATCGCACTTGTAACGGCATTACCCGATACAAAAACTTTATTTAAATTTGTTTGTGCGGAAAACGGTGACGATGCAAAAGCGTCAAAACCAAATAGCATGGTTACGCTCCTGGGTCGGTTATTGTACCACCATTTGCAACCCACTCAAGTATCTCTTGGTAGTGTCGATTCGCTGTGTCGTGAGGAACAAAATAAACTTCATTATCAGTCATTGTTACCTTGTAAGTATTTGAATAACTATTTCCTTCATCATCTGTATTATATATTTTTTCTACACTCTGTATCATTTATAACTCCGCATCAAATTTCATAATACCACCTCCAGCTGTGGTTCTTAATTGAAAAGATTCACCAGTGCTTAAATTACCTGATGCTGTGATATTAAAACCTATAGTCATTCCAAAATTTTTAATTGTATCTATACTGCTTAAAGTATAGTTAGTGCCATCTTGTCTAAGATTAACATTAGTGTGTGTAATAGTAGGAGTTGCCCTCATTTGACATTGAGTAAAAATAATAGGATATCCTGAGGTGCTTCCACTTGCATCTCTTTGTCCAATCGCTATTCTATTACCTCCTACAGATGTATCCGTATAAACCCCATCACCTAATACTTGAAAGTATCTTTGACATTTACTTAAATTATTAGCAAAACTCTCAAAAGGAAAACTAGGTAGGGTTGTAGAATCAAACTCACCGACTTCGAGTTGGACACCTGTGATGTACCATTCATTAGACGTACTGTCGGCTAAGTTGACTTGACCCACTGCTCTATTGGCGTTTGTTTGAGACTCCCAAGTGGTAGCCAAAGTTCCAGATGTAAAATTGCTACCTGCTCCTAACCAAAAATTAATCTGCAAACTTCTTGCATTGTCATTATCTAATGTTCCTGTTGTGTCCGCAGGAAAATTCAAAATTTTCTTTTCCCAAGTATTAGATGTAGATACGGTGTATGCTTGAGATACTGTTCTTGAATTGTCAGCATCAAATAATTCAACTATGTGAGTTCCTGTTTTTGTAGACCTTACCCAAAAGGCAATAGTTACAGCTTCAGCATTTGATGTGCCTTTTTTTAAAGATTGTAAATTTTGACCCTCAAGTCGATAATTTATTGCTGCTTCGTCTGAAGCTGCGGGAGATGCATCTGCTGTACTACACTCTATTTTAAAAGATTTTGAAAATCCTTGTCCTGTGGGAACAGTTGTACTTTGAGCTGTTTTCCAATTGCCTAAATTAGATATACCGTGTCTAAATCTATCAGGCCCTTCACTGTATCCACTTCCTGCAAAAGCACCACTCGGCCCTGCACCTCTTTGTGCTACTTGCATATCTCCGTTGATAATTAAAGGAGTGACGAGGCGATCGGTTGGATAACCTTGGTTCGTTAAACCTTTATTGGGGATCGTGTTCAGTGGCATTATGCTAATATCTCCATTGCTATGAAAGACCAATCAGCAGCGTCTTGATTTGCTGTTACTGTTTGACCTTCACCTTTAAAATATACTTTGTATTCTATAGCCGACGTGCTTGAGGGTGAGTCTACATGTTGCATATAAACAAAATTTTTACTATTAGCTACTTTAGATTGGTCTTTAAAAAAACCATCTGAACTATCACCTAGATTTGTTGAATCTCTATAAATGGTTGCAATAAATTCTTGGTCAGTTGAAGTTTTATTGTTGAAGCCTATTGAAACATAAATCTTAGAACTTGTAGCACTAGGTGTAATAGTTACTGCAATACTAGTAGCTGTAAAACTTGTTGCTGTAGTTGAAGTTCCATTATTTCCACTAACTTGAACCACCTGACCAATCTTACCTGTATCAATACCACTAGGCAAAGCAGTTATAGATGTAATTGAATTATTATTTAATCTAGTTATTGCCATGTTATGCTCCTATTAACCTATATCCAAAAAATCTAGCATATGCTGATTGTAGTGTTTCATCACTGCCTCCATTTTGATAAATTCTTACATCAACATAATCGTTTGTAGTTAAACTCATTTGAGTTGTAAAATTCATTGTCGGGTCTGCCGAAGCATTATTAGTTACTGTAGCCATATCTCCAGAAAAATCTTCTAATGCACCATTCTTATAAAATTGTAAATGGACTCTTGTACCTGTTGGCTCATTAAAATTACTAAAACCAGCAGTTGCTGTAAAAACATATTTACCAGCTGAAGGTGCTACAAATCTTTTATTACTAGTGTCATACTGACCATCGGTGTCATAAACCTCAGTATCAAAATTAACAAGAGTTTGAGTGTTATCTGATACTGTTTGGTTTCCAGATAACTTTGCAAAAAAAGCTGGTGTATTTTTAAAGTCACCACTACTTAATGTTACATTACCACTACCATCAGAGTTAAACAGAGCATTTCCGTTTGCGTCTTGGAAGGTGTTTACTTTAATAATTGAAGTCATCTATGCTAGTACCTCCGAAACTGTAAATGTAGTAAATCCGCACTGATCATTTGCGCCATTTCTATTTAAAAATATTTCGTTAGATGCTACTTTAAATTGCATTTTATAAGTTACCTCACTTGTGCTTGATGGGCTGTCTAATAAGGTACATGAGCATGATCTATTACCTCTAGTCGCTTGTATATCACCATCTCCTATATGATAAGGAACTTGTAATACTGTACTACCTCTGAGAATTTGATAAAACGCATCTATGTCTTCACCACCATTTCCAAAAGATCCCACGAATTGAATTAAAACTTTACTTGATGTAGCAGTTGGAGTAATGGCTACAGTTAGTACATCTGTAAAACTTGTTGATGTAGATGCTATTTTTGATGATGATACAGTTTGAACTACTTGACCAATTTTACCTGTACTAAATGAAGGAGTAATTGTTCCACTTCCATCACTAGAGATAATGGCGTTGCCACCCTTATCCTGTATTGTATTAACTTTTAATATGCTCATTCTATTATCCTATTAATTTGAATCCTTGAAAAAAACTGGTTGATGATAATACATCGCCATTACTTCCTGCAGTTGTTTGTATGTAAACTTCTATATAATCACCAGCACTTAAATCTTGCACTTGTATAGATATTTGAGACATATCAGCATCCGATGATGCTCTATTTTGATGTGCAAAGTTAGTGTTTGGAGATATAGCAGAACCATTTTTATATAGTTTTATATTGTAAAGACCTAATTGATTTCCCATAAAAGCATGAACAATAAACATATACTTACCACCTTTACCTGTAGGTACTGTAAATTTGTTTGATGCAAACGCACTATCAGTATCAAATTGTTCAGTATCCCAAGGTACTTTAACAAAAGTATCATTGGTTAAGTCAAAATTACTAGACAGTCTTACATAAAAACTAGGTGTATTTGTTCCACCAAATCCACTCTGTGTTGCACCACTTCCTAGTGATACTGTATCTCCACTACCACCAATCGTAACTGTACTTCCTGATTGTGGGGTTATTGTATTTACTTCTAATGTACTCATAATTTATTCCTACTATACTATCACAAAAGTACTACCAGATGGAATGGTTAAAGTTCCACTAACAGTAATTGGTCCTGCGGCTGAAGCGTTCTTGCTTGCGCCAATTGTTATGTCGCTAAATGTCTGCGCGTTTTGAGAGATGAATGTGGAGCTCAATGATGCTTGACCTACGGTTGCATCCGTTGGAGTTCCAATATCAAATACATTTCCTAACAGCACACCACTAAACGTATCGGTTGAGAGAGGGGCACTGGTAAATGTAATCGTGTTGCCGCTAACAGTGTACGCTGTATTTGGGTACTGGACAACGCCTGAAATGCTGATGATTAAAGACTGCTCTGTTTCTATAGAAATATTCTGTGAGCCAGACTGTAATGTAAAACTTGTTAGTGTACCGTTGAATGACCCTGCAATATCATCTATTAGTTGATATGCGCCAGTTAGTGGTGATCTCCCTATGTATGCCATTACTCACCACCTCCATTATCTGTAATTGTGTTTCCGTCTGCTACCCATTCTAGTATTTCTTGGTAGTGTCTGTTTGCTTCATTGTGAGGAACAGTCCATACAGTTCCATCTTGATAATTAACTTCATAATTAAAAGTGCTATCTTCATTATATTTTTTTTCTACTGTACTAATCATTATAACTCCGCATCAAATTTCATTTCGTCAATATGAGTAGTTCCGCCCCTGTTACTAACTTGAGTAAATACTGAATATCCGCTGGGTGATAACTGTTCACTCTCAACACTTTGACTATTACTTACTACTTTTGATATACTTGGACTTGTTCTCATTTCTGTAGTAAATCCAAGAGTACCACCTAATCTATCAGATGTATTTCCGTCAAGAGACGTTGTGTACAATCTAAAACTATTTTCATCAAAATTTTTGTAATATCTATCACATCTATTTTTATTTATATCAACAGGTAAGAACTCAAACTCACTAGCAGATGTACCGACTTCTAGTTGTACACCTGTTATGTGCCAACTATCCGTTGCACCTGCTAAATCAAAGTTTGTTACATTTCTATCTGCGTTAGAACTTGCTTCCCATGCTGTAGGTACAGCACCACCTGAATAATTTGAGCCACCATCTAACCACCATTCTATAGTAAGAGAAGTACCATTATCATCATTAAAGGCTCCCGTTGTATCAGCAGGAAAATTTATTATTTTCTTTTCCCAAGTGTCGGCAGCACTAATATTGTAAGTTCCACCTACTTGTCTTGAATTATCACCATCTCTTAAATTAACTTGTAGATTTGATCCTGTCTTACTTGATTTAACCCAAAA
>WLWG01001847.1_pt1 | contig 17643 bp, 16 predicted proteins | sample 6712871 | NCBI WGS metagenome assembly WLWG01 (sample SAMN12718693, study PRJNA515312) | sponge metagenome | isolation source: marine sponge | host: Mycale hentscheli | place: New Zealand: South Island, Marlborough, Capsize Point | collected 2003-05-01
AAAGGAAGTTTGTTTTCTTGGACAACCCGACAACCGCTCCGAGGGTTACCGTACGATTTAAATTTAATTTACCAAAATCTCATCGTACGCTCCACATTCAATCTCATCTATCATCTAACATCTAGCCAATTTCGGCAGGGTCTAAGGTACATGTAGGAACTAATCGTTCAGTGGAATAAATTTGGTTTTTAAAAAACCCAAGCGGTAAAAACCGCACCGTCTTGTCAATGCTTAACCGAGTATGTGGAGCAATACTCGTCAGTGGACGAACAACAAATTCGTAAAACGGCCCAGAATAACGTCTCATGACACGCATGACGACCACTTGACAGTTGGGCGAGTCTGAATGCGTTAAATAACGAAACTTATTGCCAAGATGTTGGTTAAATAATCCAAACCAAACAACACCTCCTTTTGTGGTTTGGTGAGTTTTTATTACTTGGTACGCGTGGCGACTGGTGGGATTACCAGCGATAAAAGTCGGCCATTGTCCAAATCCATCCGGTAGTTGGTCTAATACGTTAATTTCCTTAAGTTCTCCAGTAATCACGCCAAAACAGTCTCCTTTGAGCAACCGTTGTGAACTTTTCAAAAATACTTGACGACTTTTTACTCCAAAGACAGGATAAACTTTTTTTGCCCGGCTTTTTATCACAGTGGCGTCTGTCATGGTCAAAGACGAAAATAGCCCAAGCAAGCTTTTTCCGTTGCATGCAGTAAACAAATGAGAGTTCACACAATGTGGAATGTCACTGAAAAACAGGCCATGAGGTATGTCTTCTGCCGCCATTGGTTGGCCGCATTGATTTGAAAACTGCAGGATAGTAGCACAAGTTTTTTGACTGTGACACCAAAACAAATCTCCTTCAGATAACACCACTTCATATTCTCCTTCATGTGCATATGGCCCTTTATCTGCTAAAGCGGCGATCGGGTCTAAATTAAAAATCCTTTCTTCTGAATCAACCGCATCAGGCTGTACCTCCGCCAAAGGCATGTTTTGCTCGTCAGGTTGGCTGATCATGGCATCCGCCTGCAAGTTGCATCGAACGACACAATCGTCACAATCCCACATTTTGCCTTGTTCCCATGCTTCATGATGTCGCACATACGAAGCTTCAATCACACACAATTGCCCTTTTGCATACTGAAACCATGGTCGCCATCGGCTGCAACTAACACACAAAAATTCGTCTTCGTTTGGGTAACACTGCCAACCAGGAATCGAAGAACGACGACGCAGCCATGACCCCACGCCTTTTACCTGTTCCTTTTCTCGGTCTGTTGCAATGACGGACACCGGGACCGTGCATGCAGCATGGTTTTTTTTTAATTCTTCCACAGTGTCAGACAATACCACATCATCGACATGGCCTGAAAAATGTCCAAGAAACGCGTCCATTGAAGAGTTGGCAGACGGTGGAGAACACGATTCAGCTTGAGGTTGTTGCATGCATGCGTCACAAGGCCAACTGTACCCAGACGAATCGTTCATGAATTCGTAAGTGTCCTCCCCAGAACCGCCAACCATGTTCATTTTTCCTAAAGCAAAATCAAACCAAACACTCCACTCCATGCACATGGGGCACTGAAACTCGTCGTTTTCCTCGTCGTCAAAAGGAGGGCGACTACGACGCCGCCATGCACCTTTCTTTTTGTTTGGGGCATCGAGGTCCACTTCATGCGTTACAAAACCAGGTAAATCTTCACCAGAAGTTGGGCGACATGGCGTAAACGACAAGCGACGCTTTGCCCCTCTTTTGGGAATTCTGAACGGAGAAACTCGTGTAGACAAACATTCCTCGCTTGACTGCGATTCTGTCAAAATTTCGCGAGGCGACGACGGTGCAGACGATGGTGACACGGAGCCCATGCTGAAGAAACGTGGGTGAAGATGAAGAAGAGGTCAAAGCAAGCAGTTGAGGAAGAAGTCGCAAACAAGAGGCAGAATACAACAAACTGACCGTGTTTATGCAAAAAAATTATTCCTCGGACGCGTTTTTGTAAATTAACGCGTTTTCATAAAAAAACTATTTTTAGAACAAAAGCGGTAATTTTAACCCATCGTATTTACCGTACTACTATTAATATCACTTAAAAGGCCTGTACATTGAATTACGGTACTGTACGGTCCTGAGTAATCGTCACTGTAATGGCGTCAGCGTACGTGATTCGTCATCAACGCGTTTTTGAGTAATCAACGCGTTTTTGAGTAATCAACGCGTTTTTGAGTAATCAACGCGTTTTTGAGTAAGCCACACGCGACGCGTTTTGGGATGACGTCATTGTCGTTGTAGGGGTTGTTGCACAAAAAACGTATCCAACATACCATCAAAGTGGCACATTGGGAAAGTGGTTAAAGCGATGCGTACAGGGGTACAGTTAGGTTACCGGTTCAAACCCTGCTAAAAAAATTATTTTCTCAATGTGCCACGTTGATGTTCAAACGGTCGGCAGGTTGAATTAACGGTGTGTGCCCGGGGAATTGTGCAGATGACGTTATATTCCAGCGAAGAGTTGCTGGCGTGCTTACAAGTGACGAACAATCTACCAACAATAGCGAGAGAAAAAATATGGAAACACGTATTAGATGCCAAAATAGTAATATGTCCGCCGGCTCCGAAAAAACAAAAATGTAGAAAGTAAATAATAATAATAATACTTTTTTTTTTTTTTTTTTATTAATCAAAAAAATCATTGTCTCTATTTGGCTTTTTGAGTCCCACCACTACCAACCTAGTTCTACCATTAATTTTGCGGTAGCTTTTGTACACGTGTTTAATTTCCGATAAAATACGGCTAAAATTTTGGTTGCTGGTGCACGCCACGTCATTGTTATAATATTGATGAATCGTATCAAAAATGACAAACCAATCTTTGACTTTTTCCCAGTCAAACTGATAACACCCGGGCTTGTTCAGAGTTTGCTGCCCGTCAAATTTCACAATGGTATCCACGGGGCATACTTCGTATTTGCTTAAAATCCATTCTGTACCTGAGTCGTTGGCTCCCGTGCGAATGCTGACTTCTTGTTTGACCGAATCGGGAATATCCATACGCCCTTGAGTTAAGCTATTTTCATAATAGTCACACATCAAGTTAATAAAAGCGTTGTGCACTGCCGGTGTTTGCACAAAATCATCAATCGACGAATCTTTGGGAAAACGAGTAGCTGTTACGGTATTGACTTTGTCACTACTGGTCCTGTCGAAGGCCACATAACGAGCACGTTCTGTGATTCCATCTTGTCCATCCATTTCCGGCGAATCGTTCACCAAAATAATGATTTTTGCGACGTTTGGTACCTTTATGCTTTCAGTGTGCTTCACGTGTAAATCGCGAATAGGAATCAAATCGCCTCCTGATGCAAGTACTTTGATAGTATTACTGTTCATTTTTTTAGTCGTAGTAGTAGAACCTCCAAAGTTATTGGCCACGCGTTCTGGGGCCATTTCAATTTCATTCGCAATCGCCAGTCTTCGGTTATAAATATTTATAATCCAAGCGTTGTTCTTTTCGTTTTCCAATCCAGACCGTGTTCCAATTAAATTTTTGGCATCAAACGAAGTAGCGAACGGTCCCAGAGCGTTCAACGCCAATGTCGTAATTTTTCCTTTGCCGCAATTAGACATACCAATTAACATCATAAATTCTTTATCTGATAATTCTCCCGCCACTCCACGAGCCAGCACCTCTAAAACGTAATCTCTTTTCGCCGTTGCAGCTATAGGATTATCAAAAATTTTAGAAATAATTTGTTTTTTCATTTGGTCCTCGCATACTTCAAATGAACGGTTGATAGTAAAAGTAAAAAAATATTTTGGGTCAAACGGTAATAACGTTTTAGTGGCCATTTCCAATACTCCGTTTGAAAATAGCAAATAACCACGATTGGCTAAAAATGCTAAATTTGCGTTTTGTAACGGGGGAGCTCGGCTTTTGGCTAACGCAAAAGCTGGTTTAAATAACTGCTGAAAGTTTTTATTTTGGTCCGCCTTTGTCACGTTAATAAAGATAATATCCGCAAACGAGGATATTTCGGCCATCATCAAAGATTCATTTTCTGTCCAATAGCCTTCGTTGGACAAATACATAATAGGCACACCATAATTCGAGTAAAATTGACCGTTAAATTGTTGCAACAGTCTGTCGCAATGCACTTGGTCAGAACGCGGGGAATTAAAAATAAATTCTTTATGACGTTCAAACCAAGCCTGGTCTTCTGGTGTTGGAGACAGCATTTCGTTAGTAAACGTTACTACGAATCCAGAACGAGCGTGCACAAATTCTTCTAATTCAAACATTGACGGAAATTTAGCTTGCTTTTTGAAATAGAATAAGACTTCGTCAAATTTATGAACGGCCGGTTGAAATTGACGACATTCGGCAAATTCAATAACCAAATCCATAATTCGTCGTTCTTCTGATTGTAAAAATAACGCTAATGCACTGCTCAACACCGCTCCAGTCGATTTGTGTGGATGATTTTTTTTGGCCATTTTAAAACATTTATCAAATGGAAATGGAAACGTGTCCATCGCTTGAGTTTTAATAGAACACAATTCTAACGACAAATTTGCGGCAAAAGCACGAGCTTCACGTCCATGTTGATTGTTTTCTATCTCCAACGTGTCTTTCCATGAATCGAACGAACCGCCCATCATTATCATTAAAAATAGCTTTTTGGCGTCTTTTCGCGTCACGTTAAAATCAGTCATCGTTGCTTGTAAAATGGTATCCCGACGGGCGTTATATTGCGACAAACACGGCGTAGGAACGTTCACTTTAGCACATATTTGTTCTAATATAACCGGCTGACAATTGACAATATCAATACCAAAATATGCATTGGACCCCGCCGCCAATCTTAAAACTCTTTTGTCTAATTTTTGCATACCGACCGAGGAACTCCAGTACCGACCCACACCTTTTTCTTTTGTTGAGTATGACACCGTCTGAGAATTTGTGCGTCCAATTTTATGGACAATACTTTTAATTTGATGTTGCACAACGCTGTCCAGTAAATCCGAATCATGATAAGCGTTAGTGTCCACAGAGCAAAGGGTACGCAAAATATCGGCATTAAAAAAGGTTTCGGTAAAAGTGTGGGAAGACATTGTTGTTTTGATAACATAAGTAAACATTTTTAACTTTAAATAAGGTAAGACAATGGATAATCTATTATACGCATTAAAACGATTGGACGACATTAATATAAAAGTAGCTGCACGAATTAACAATAAGAAATGTCCGTGTATGCTGAATATCAAAAAGAAATGCAACGATTAGCGTCCATTTCAAACATCAAGAATGAACTATCAAACAAAATACAAATGTTGATGGACCAACGACGCGATGTGACTGATATCAAAGAGAGTCTAAATTTAGACCACGAAATTTACACTCAACAACGGCAATTGGATAATTTAGAAAACGACACAATGTGTAAATACTTATTAAAAGTTAATTATTTATTTACCAATCAACATAATAAACCCACGCAGTCAACGAAAACGCATGGATTACATTTGTTTTTTAACACTATAAATAGTTGTAATAACAAAGAATGGTACTCGAAATACATTAAAGAAATGCACGGCGAACACACAATAACGAAGCAAGAAGAAGATATTTTCTGTACGCGATGTCAACAACCATTTGTTGTCAATGAACAAAACGCAACCCAAGTGTGTACAAAATGTGGTAATCTTACCACGTTTATTGATAACGGACCATCATCTTTAACGTTTGACGAACAACAAAATATGGTGGTATCTTCCACATTTTGTTATAAACGCGAACATCATTTTAAAAATATTTTAAACCAAGTGCAATCACAGCAAGTTGCGGTGGTACCGGAGTACGTGATTACTGAAGTTGCATCGGAAATAAAAAAGCAACGTATAGACGCCCAAATTACCGGTAAAATAGTAAAATCCATATTGAAAAAAATAAAACTAGGAAAATATTACGAACATTGTTCGCACATCGCAACACAATTAGGTGGAGTCAAGGCACCTACTATAAATAGCAATGTATATGACCAGTTAATCAAAATGTTTTCTCAAATACAATCGCCGTTTGAAAAAATATGCCCACAGTCACGAAAAAATTTTTTTAATTATAATTTTATTATTTACAAATTTTGTGAATTACTGCACGAAAATGAATTAAAACAGTTTTTTCCTTTAATGAAAAGCGTTATAAAAATAAAAGAACAAGATGTAATGTGGAAACGAGTGTGTAATATTTTACATTGGAAATTTATCCCAACACGATAATTGCAGGGTTAAAACGTTGGAAACATAGATTGATAACATTTATTGTGTTTGGCTTGTTTTTGTGCAAGACGAGGGTCTATTGCTGGCGTCACCGCCGGTTTAGGTGTTTTGTGATGCTTTTTTGGTGGAGGCGGAGGTTCTTCGTCTGACTCAGACTCGGAGGTGTCAGATTCAACTGGCACAGGTCGTTTCTTTTTTTTGGTTTTTTTAGGTTTCAGCACAGGAAGTTCTTCCGCGGCAGGTGTGGCGGGGGGTGATGAAGATTCCGTTTTGTTAGCCTTGGCCAACTTTTCTTTTGCGTTTGTTAATTCTTGGTGAGCATCCAATGCTTTTGACAATTGTAAAGTTTTTTTGTTTTCGGTTTGTTCCTTTCGCTTTTCCATTGCTTTTTCACGAGCCTTTTGCAATCTTTCCAACACTGCAGGGTCAGTAATTTTTTCTCCCTTTTTAAATCCCATGTTGATTCTTATTACATATTACTAGAAAATAAAATTTTAAGTAATATGTAGTTAAATCTAGTACCATAATGGTAAGACATTTAAAGATTATTACACTAATAATAGTATAAGTATGTCTGCCGCTACACAACCCTCCGTTGACGTTAAATCTAAAAACGCTGAAAAGTCTCGCAAGTCTTACGATAAAAACAAAATTGTAATAGCCAAACAGCGAATTTTAAAAAGAGTTGCTGACGGCAAACGGGTAAAACGCAGTACGTTATTTGACGACAAATATAATTGGACCGATGAACAAAAACAATCCATTGAAACGTCGCTAATGTCGCATGGGTTGGTAGTGAACACGAATTTGGCGACAGTAGTCGATGAAATTGTGAAAGACATTATAAACGAGTCTGAAGAAAAAGCCGATGCACAAGCGGTGCAAAAAGAAGTTAATATCAATACTCCCTATTCTATAGCAGATTTTAACAAATACACGGCTACTGCTATGCTAACCATTAACGACATAAAAGATTTTTATGCCAATTTGATGTGCAACCGATTTACCAGTACTGGCAGTGATGGCCAAGGCACCAATGCGTTTGAAATAAATCCTTTGCTCAAAGACAACAAAGGATTTTACGCCAACAATACGTGGGCAGATTACAATAACAAAATTAATAAATTTTTTAAGGCGGTAAAAGAAGTACACGATTCGGACAACTTGTATGATTTTATGCGTTCTCCAGCACCAGTAATTGAAAAAATTAAACAATATCATAACAACAAACCTGGGTATGCCGATACAGTGGCAAAAATATCAGGATTTATTTCAAAATGTCAAAATGTGCTGCCGGCGGATCCATTTAAACGTCAATTGTTTATAAATGCAAAACGAGTGTTTCCAGAAAACGTACTAACATTTTGTACGTCGTTTGCGACAAAAATTCCAGACGAGACGATGAGTATAATTCGTGACCAGACCGTAACGGCGGGAGCAAAAGAAAAAACAGCAAAAATTTTGGAAGAACGCGAGACAATGGAATATTACGATTTTGATTGTTTAATTAACGCCAATTCGCATATTGCAGCAACAGAACCAAACAATCGACACGGCCTGCAAACTAAGTTGTTATCTGAATTGTATATTCGCAATTTGCCAGGACGGGACGATTTTGGCAAATTAGTGGTGATTAACCAACCGCCACCGGCAATGAAAGAAAAAGCGAAAAAACAACAAAACTATTATGACACTTCAACTGGAACTATTTATATTAGAGACCATAAAACTGCGGAGTTTTATCCGGAAATTATCAAAAAAGTCACTCCCGAAGCCAAGTTGTTGGCAGAAAAATACCTTGCAACTTTTGACACACCTCCAAAGTATTTAATTGTAAAAGACGACGGAACCACGTACCACGAGGGAAGACTATCCAAAATAATTGTGCAAATGTTTGACCGTACAATTGGCATTCCTTTAACAATTAACGATATTCGCCATAGTGCTATTACTTATTATCATAAAAAATACGCAAATTCAGTCGCGGACGAAGAACGGTTGGCTCGTGATATGGGTCATTCCATGGAAACTCATTGTAAGTATTTACGAGAAAGTGACAAAGTAATAAAATGGCATTCTATGGAAGTAAATTAACAAGGCACAATAAACTCGTTAAAATTTCGTCTAAAAATAGAAGGATGATGTGGTTTTTTATTAAAATCAATGCACATAAAGTCGTGTCGTTCTTGGATACTTGACTCGTAACAATGCATAAACTCTTCGGCACTAACTTCTCCTGCACACTCGTCCGCGATTTGTTCTAACTCTTTGACATTTTTTGTTTTCCATACACATATTTGTGAAATGCAATTGCGAATTCCTTTTAATAAACCTCCGCTTTGGCTTTTATAATTTTGAGTACAAAAAATAATATTGCAACCTAACGCTCCGGGCATACTTTTAAATTTACCTAAATGGCGAAACTTAATTACCAAATTCGCTAACTTAGAACTTGCCTTCATTAAATCTGTTCCTTCGCAATCGTCGAATACAATTGTAATCTGCGGTTTCTTTTTGTGCTCATATTTCCATTCAGGTGGTTCCAAATTTTCAAATTCGTATAATAAATCGTCCGGAATGCTAAACATCGGGGAATCTTTTTTTAACATCTTTAATAATTTTTTGTAGCGTTTGCATTTAGCCAAATGGTCTTCATATTGCTGGGCTTCGTCGTTCATAATCTCTTCGACCATTTTTGGAATGTCTTTGCTGGGTTGCAATACATCTTCCTCTGCATCCAACGGAATGCCATCAAAGTAATGGGCATTGTTATGAAAAGTGCCACTGACCAAAAGACAACGGTCTAGGCATTTGTTTCGTTTTAACATTTTTAATAAATGAGACACCGCACAAGTTTTGCCTGACCTCGGACGTGCGACACACAGCATGCATATCGGCAGTTTAAAAAAATTTGGTTCAGTATCTTCGTAGGTAGGTCCTCCGCTGGGCAACGTAATTTGAAAATGTTTAGATTTTATTTTCTCTAACTTCATATTTACTAATAGACAATTTAATAATAATTTTGTTTTCTAATAGTATTAAAATGCGAGAGTTATTAGATGATGCCACTGTGTTTAAGTTATGCCCACAAGCCACAACGCTTGAAAATCCTTTTTTGCGAAAGTCTGATTATAACCAATCCGTAATTACCAGTTTTAATAGGAACCAACGAAATCGTCGTAATAAAAGTTTGGTGTTTAATGATATCGATCATCCTGCCAATTTATTTTTGTTACATATTGCAAAACCGGATTTTGTATATGAAGTGGACCACGAACTAAAACAAAATGAATCACGAATCATTGTAAAGAAATTTGTGGACACAGTGTTGGAAAATGTTAAAAACGAAAATAAGACACGAGAAAACAACGAGCCGCAAGACGACGAAATAATAGATGCACCCGCAACACCTACAAAAGAAGCCTACGCCGACGGCTCCGCAGTTAAGCTGCTTCCACAACTACGAGCACCTGTAACTCCACCTTTTTTACCTTTTGTACCAACAATAGCAGAAATAGAGTCACCAACCCTAACCCCAGATGGACCTGCACAGAACACGAGATCACAAACTAGAGGATAATAGACGACACCCTGGTTCTAAATTTCTAACTAATTTTCTTTAATAATAGTACATGAATACTCCGTCCAAATTTAATAGATGTACACATTCGTCCACACCGTTAGATTACAGGTGTCAAAAACATCTGCACTCGCCGGTGAATTTTGGTAACCCGTTATTGTCAGTGGCAAAATCATCGGGATTAATTCGTGCACAAGCAATGCAACAATTATTAAACGAAAAAGCCCCAGAAACACCTTCTGAGTATTATAATAGAGTGTTTAATGTGGCCAGCAAAGTGAACGGGATAAATAGTTATACCTACGACACCACTAACCCTGATGGATCCGCATTTTTACTTCAGCAGGAGTTACAGGAAATTTACTGGTTAAAAAATAATTATATGAAATTTTATAATGATAAAGCAGAACAATCTCCATCTGGAACATATGAAGGATATGACGATGCCAGCGAATACGCTCTGTCACAGATGAACCTGACGCAAGCTGATTATAGTACGTTAACGGCAGCTTACAACAACAACAACATGCCACGAGGTTTCATAGCTCCAGCCAATTTTGACGGTACGTATACGTATGAACGTTTGTATGAACCCGACCTAAACCCTAAACCGAAATCTGATGCTGAGTCTTCATCAGTGGTCACACCGGCCGTAAACGAAGAGTCTGAATCCGTCATTACCCCTGCAGAAGACGCCGCATCTGAATCTGTCGTCATACCCGCAGCAGACGAAGCATCCGCAACAGTCGTTAGACCTGCAGAGGACGAAGAATCTGAATCAATCATAAACCCAAATGTCCCTTATTGGCATCCCAGTTATCCTGCCTACCAAACAATCGGTCCCGATGGAATTATTAGACCGTACTCCGATGTGGACACTGCACAGAGTCCCGCCAGAGTCGCTCCTGCACCCAACCGAAGAAAAGGAGGGTTACCTTCATACCAAACAATCGGTCCCGATGGAATTCTGAGACCGTACTCCGATGTGGACACTGCACAGAATCCCGCCAGATTTGCTCCTGCACCCAACAGAAGAAAAAGAGGGACACCTGCTACGGCACCACCTGCGAACCAAGACTACGATGACGACGTAGTGGTTGTGAAAGAGTTACCAAGTCCCGGAATGATGACAACAACCACAACACCCGTAAACCTAAACCCTGACCCAGTTGAATCTCCAGCTGCACCTCAATGGTACGCTGGTTTGCCCAAATGGTTTCAGCTGCTGGGGGATTAGTGATTTTGTTTTATAATAATACATGAATAACCCGTCCAGGTTTAATAAGTGTTACGCAAACCCTGACCCAGGTTTAAGCTGTAAAAAAACACGAGACATTCCATTTAGTTTTGCTCCCCCAATGTTAACCGTCGCAAACGCATCCAAGTTACTTCGGTCGCCAACAATGCAACAAAGATTAAATGACACCATAGAAGCCGGTGTGTCATTATTCTCCAAAGTTGTGCCTTCTCGTGTGCCAGTACGATTTTTAACGTCGCCAACGGCCGCGGATTTACAAGCATCGACCGACGTGGCTCAACTGACCACAAAAGCAATCAAACGCATGCACGACGTTGTGGGTGGTCCGCAAACGGTTACTGATGACCCTAAGATGACAAAATATGCAAAAGCCAGTGACATTGCATATGCTTACAGTTATGGCGACCAGGAAAAGCTGCAGTCAGTACTTAATGATTTAGAAGGGTTTCAACTAGTGCGTAATTTATCCGGCCGCAATAGTGTAACGCTTGTGAACCCGAAAACAAAGGAAGCAATTATAGCATACCGTGGGTCAGATGCTCAATTTGCGAACGTGGAGACGTTAACCCAAAATCCCGAACGAGTACTTAACGTGGGTGATTGGTATGTGAACGCATTAACAGCAGCAGGAAACCAAAGAAACACAATTCGCTATGCCGAAGCCCAGCAACGATTTAACAATGTCAAAAAAGAATTTCCCGACTTTGAAATTGCTGTTACTGGGCATTCAAACGGAGGAGGGCAAAGTAATTTTATAGCAGAAACTAACGATGTACGTGGGTATCATTTTAACCCAGCTATTAATCCGTTACAAAAACCAGCGGGTAACACGACCAAAGAAAACATAGTGTATGCCACTGAAGGGGATATTGTATCTTTAGCCAGTCGTGTATCTCCGCACGAAACAAGCAATTACAAGATAACACATGTCAACCCAAAAGTAAATACTGAAAACGATTTGTTACAATTACATGATTTGGACCAATTTTACACAACGGGTTCTGCGACAACAAAACGCGTCAGCACCGGGAGAGCACGTTTAGGCATAGGAAATGCGTTAGCCGGCGGAGCGGCGGGCGAATATTTAGCGTACTTTACGCCAGAAAGCAAAGAACAAAAAACTTATCACATGACCGAATTGGCCGCCGAAACCTTGTTGCTGCCTGAACCAGTCATTGGAGCACATGATTTTTTGACATTCATGGTACCGGACTTATTTCCGACGGTGGCAGAAAAGAATGCTATTAGGAAGCATTTGGGCATACAACCAATCAAAGAAACCAATTTAAATGAAGTGCCGCAGTATGACCCGTTAACAGAACAAATTAGACAGTGGACAGGCAGAGCGAAACAAGATAAAGAGTTAATGGCATATGAAGTACAACCTTCCAATCGTTCGCTGACGTCGTTTGAAGAACAGCATTTGAAACAAACAAATAACCCAAATTCGGCACCCGGAATATACACAGCATACGAACAAGGAAACACTTACTTTTATTATGTAGACAACGCAGGCAAAGAAGAAAGAGTTTTTAAAGAAATTCGGAACAACGATAACGGCTTACCGTATACTGTATATGTATCCGCAGACGGCAGCGAGGTCAATAAGTAAATTGTATTAAGAATGTAAATGACATAATATAACAAATGGAAGAAGCTAACTTAGATTATGACACTCTATTTAAACTGTGTATGGACCAATACCCAAACACGCCGCAAGAAGCTTTAAGACATATCATAAAAGATTTTATTGCACATCCAGATTACTATGACGATTTGAGAACAGGAAAAATACAGCCTCCGCCGGCCAAAAAAAGAGATACACAAGATGACATTAATTTGTTGAATAATAGTAATATAAATGACAACGGTAGCATCAACACGCACATTATTTCTGAGCAGTGAATACAATAGTTTTGGCGATAGCCGTGTACTAAATTATAATATTAGCTCGCAGCTGATTAATTATCCTACGTCGTCACGGCTTCGGATGACATTAAACTCGTTTGCAACTGCCAAAACTTGGTACTCGGTTAATCAATTCAACAATACTTTTTTTATTGGAAACACTGCCACCAACACAATATTGCCGGTAACGATACCACCTGGGAATTACGCTTCGCCAATACAGTATGCAGACCAACTACAAACATCTCTCATTGTAAATACGACGATTTTAACATTATTCGGAATCGTTGCATATGCCCAATTCCAGTATCAACCACTTACCAATACAATTAGAATTCGATTGCTTGACCAAGAGGGGGGCTCCGTAATAAACGTCCCAAACATTAAATTTTTTTCGCTTAGTGTGCCGGGAGCTTTTGATGCTTTAGGTCCTTTGCAACTTGCGTTGGTCAAAGAAACCACGACCGCGAGTCGATACAACGATGTCGACCAATTGCTTGGCGGACGAACAAATCGTAGCGTGCAAGGTTTGTCTTTAGTATCAGAATTAATTGACCTGTTTGAAATTGAGAATCCAGATAGAATTTTTCAAAGCTTGTATCCGTGCGACGCGTTTGTAAATGAAGGCGTATACTTACGAGTGAGTAGTTTGCCTACAAATAACGTAGAATCTACTAATTTATCTCCTATCTATTCTCAACAAGATTTAGTTTCTAGCGATATTTTTGCTGTCATATATCCAGACAGCAGTGTAGCTACCAGTTTTAACACAACCCTCAAAGGCCTACATGTTCCTATGCGACATATTACTTTTCAGGACACAAACAATAATTTTGTTTTTGAAATTGGGGCTCCACAACTCACAAATTTACGCATTTCTATGACCGACGACAAAGGACGTTTAATTCCGTTGGTGTCGCCAAACCAAGCCAACGACGGGTCCATTGCGTTTCAAATTAGCATAAAAGTGGAAGAACTCATTCGTGTTTGAAACACACAAAAAAAACAAAATTTTTTTTTGTTGGTTTAATATATAAAAAATATGTCAGTTCCTATGAGTTTAGCATATGCCGTCAATCGTCTGCAAGGATTCAGCACCAATTATTTTCGTTTGGAAACCGTCAATCAAAGTAAAGCCGGTCCGTACGGCACTATCACATTGAATTTGCCAACCAATAGTATTGTTAATCTTAAAAGCTTGGCTTTACACACAAAAGCAAAGACTCAAGATTTAATTACATTTAATAACTCAGACACACCCTCAGTAAGCGACACATTATCCACGCAATTGCCTCGCATTGACCAACTGATTGCCCGCATGGAGTTGTACGCTGGAGGAATTCAATGTGGATCGAGCGGTTTCCAGCAATACAATACCGTGTCGTCGGTTATGAAAAATACCTACCAAAAGTTGCAGCGTGCAATGTCGTACGACCGTGTGCTTATGAACAACGAAATTCGCGTGGTGCCCGAAGATTATTACAAAACATCTCAACCGTACATTTTGAATAACTTTTTGGGACTTATTGGTCAGTCATCCCCTGACTATTTGTCTACCGATTTAATTCCATCTATGCAGTTACGTTTGTACCTTGCGGGTCCCGAAGTGCTTGGTTGTATTCAAAAATCAAAAGGACCCGGTGTCGCCATCGATGCAAATGCTAAAACCACTTTCCAAGCAAATGCAACATTTGAATTGGACGATTTGTATTTTACTGTTGAAACTATTTCTTTCGCAGACGGTATGCTCGATGCTGCCATCGACCGCAGAATCATGGAAGAAGGATTCATTGAAATGCCTTTTTGCAATTACTACACATTTTTTCAAAATAATCAAGAGTTTGCCGGAAGCACTCGATTTAGCCTGTCAAGCCAAAGTATTGATGCATTGTATGCGGTACAACGGCCATCCGCTTATGCCTCGACTCCTGGTTTAACACGAATTGACAATAACGTTGGCACAGAATATCAACCTAATTACTTTAACTTTCAATCAGGAAAACTTGCATCTGCCCAATTTAACGTAAACAACATGTTTGTGCCAAACTACCGGTCAGATGCATTGGATGCATTCAACTTAATGACAATCGCCAAATCAGATAACTACGATTCTAGCTCCGGGTGTCGGGCGTCAGCCGTAGAAAATTGGTATAACAATTTTTGGCAGTTCGTTGTTCGGTTGAATATGCCAATGTCTGGTATGGATAGCCGCAATATTTCCGGTGTGGATTCGAGAGGACTGGCAAGCCAAATGTACTTCCAAGTAACGGGAGGTAGCGGAAATGACCTACAAAATGAGCTAACTGATACTGAAGTTACTATTATTGCCGAGTGTACAAGCACTTTGAAAATTGGTCCCGGACGTCAAATTCAAGTAGACATTTAATTTTGTTGAATAAATAGTATACAAAGTATGGCTTCAAGTTTTAGTAGTACTTCAGGGACAAACCTGCAAGCGACAGTATTAAATCCTCTTGTTACTCCAATGTTTATTCCCACTATGCGAAGTTTCACATTTAGCGGCGGCAGAGCTGCTACGATGCAACAACTTCCGTGTAAAACAGTGGACGAAATAACTTACCCTCCTGCTCGTGTCGCATTGACAAATGTGATGGATGGTTATAAAAGTGTCATTTTTAGTCATGGCGACAAAGTTACGCGTAAAGACAAAGTGTTTTATAGTCCGCAGTTTCCATTGCACTTACCCATTATGAAACCGACTCCTACTTATTAGTGTTGAGTCTTCACTACATTTTATGCGAAGTTTTTTTTTTGTTGATTAATACATATACACAAAATGTCAACTTTTGGAAATCAACTTCATGCGAACACCTTGACCGGCGACTTTAAAGTGTCCGCAACAAAAGAATTTACTGCTTATGGACCCGGAAATAAGTTGTTGTCTATTCATTCGACCGATACAGCACCGTTCTCCGACCCTCTGAAGGAAGGTGACGTCGAAGTAGACTTTACCACAGACAAACCCAATGGTTTGAAATTTATGATGAAAAATCTTCCTACAGCGAAATCCGGTCTTGACGCTAACCGTGTTTACGTTAACACCATAACTCAAATTGACACAAACATCACGACGGTACCAGCTTTGATAACAGAGTTAAATACTAAATTGCAAGGTTTAAAAGTGTTGGCTCAAGTATAATGACCCTGCGTCACCTATCACAGCACAATTTGTTGGAATATATTATGTTTTCAGCATGCGAAATATCGGCCATGGGCACTTTAGGGTTAGCAATTATTCACGTTGTTTTTTGGAACATTAGGCGAAGTCGTTGTACGAACATTTCTTGTTGTTGTCTAAATTGCTCCCGTCATTTAATGACTAAATCAGAAATACAGGAAGACGAATTACGACCGGCATCGGAAGTCGTTTAAACACCATTACTGTATTTTTAACATAACTAATTCAAATTGTACGAATCTATGATTTGCATTTTTTATTATGCGTTTTGTAATATACTAATGTAGAATGTACACTAGGGTTGTTCTTGATTACCGACGTAATATAATCATATGCGGATACCGCAGCGTCAATGGACGCACTTCCGGCCACCATAATGCTACCGGATGCAAACACCAGAATTGTGTTGTTACCACGAGAATATTTGGCAATTAACCCAGGATAAGATTCTGGCTGAAACCGACAGTAATACCCGTCTGCTAGTATTACATTTTGTAATTTTTCCATTTTCAAAGATGAAGATACCTTGAACGACAAGTTAATTAATGGTGTATCCATCGACTCAATCTGCACATTTGCGTGCAGTTGATTGTTCAAGATGTCGACCAACGTAGCACACAATTGGTTACTTTCATCATAATTCTTTAATCCGGTCATCTGCATCTTACCATTCAGAAAAAACTTGATTGATTTTTTGTTTCCGTCGACAAAGCTGATGGTCAATTGGTTAAAAAATGATTTTTTGACAACACCTCTTTTCGTTACTTTCTTGTCGCTTCGTTGTGGCAACTTGACGTCGTAATTTAATTTTTCCATTACTTTTTGCAATGCCACTAAGTCTAATTGGAAACAATTAAAGTCTAAAAACCGCAATGTGCAAATCACCGTAATTGTGCTTACGGTACAATTGGTTCCATCTTTTGCCGCTTTTTTCATCAATTGTATATGTGTTTTGTTGAACGCCGCCACGTTTAGCATTATTATTTTTTTGTGTGTTTGGTATTATAATAATGGCAATGGAAACAGCAACTTTTACTAATCCAAAGACTGGAAAAAAGCAAACAGTCAAATTTAACAAAGGAGCGTTACACCGTCAACTTAAATACTCTGGTACAGAAAGCCTAAACGCGGTAATGGAAAAAATAAAAAATTCCACGATTGGACAAATAGTAATGCTTCCTTCTCCGATTAACAAAAAACGCAAAGTGACAAAACTGTTGAAAGAACGAGCGGTATTCGGCTTAAATCTGCAAGGTTTAGCACGCTCGACCAATCAATCTTATTGATTGAGGCTAGATGTTAGATGATAGATGAGATTGAATGTGGAGCGTACGATGAGATTTTGGTAAATTAAATTTAAATCGTACGGTAACCCTCGGAGCGGTTGTCGGGTTGTCCAAGAAAACAAACTTCCTTT
>WLWG01001848.1_pt1 | contig 17624 bp, 25 predicted proteins | sample 6712871 | NCBI WGS metagenome assembly WLWG01 (sample SAMN12718693, study PRJNA515312) | sponge metagenome | isolation source: marine sponge | host: Mycale hentscheli | place: New Zealand: South Island, Marlborough, Capsize Point | collected 2003-05-01
TAACCTATTGTCATTTAAACATACTCCTTACTATCATAACCAAACCAAACAAAATTAATATTTGTAATTCCATTGGTGCGTCTACTATTATTTCTATCATATATTATCCTAGCTTTTTCTTTCTACCCATTGGAATTTTCTGTTCCTTTTGTAGTTCAACATTATCTTTATACCATATTACTTTTACATCTGTTGCTTTAGGATACTTAGCTTGAAAACTTTTAACTGCTTTCTTATATCCTCTGCTTTCAATCTTCTCTTGAGATTGATGTTCAACATCTTGGAATATAAAAGTAAATTCTTTTTTATCACTCATTATAATAACTCCTCTAATGTTTTATCTATCTTTGTATATCTATCTCTCTCAATCTTTAAACCCATTGGAAGTTTTAAGTTTTCAAGTTCAGCTATATCTACATAACCTATTTCTTTTTCATGTAAGTCAGCTAACCCAAACGCAACATTAGTATATGGATTTAATTCTGTTAGATACCATGTACCAATACCAACTGGATTAAAAAGTTTTACTACTACCTTATGTTTGGTAGTTGTTTCTGCATTCTCATTTTCTCCATGGTTCTTAATCAACTTATCTCTTTGTGCTTTAGTAAACAGTTTCATTAATCCTCCAATGCTTTAGTTAGTTTACTTATTTTTTTTCTTAGTCTTATTACTTCTAGTCTATTGTCTTCAACATCTTCACTTGCATTCAACATAACTCTTATCAAGTGTGTGATGTCCATGTTTTTATATTTGATATATCCTTTTTTAGATTGAGAGTAATACTCCTCCTCTAAAAATTCCATTATATCACATGGATTTTTTCTGCCAGTTTGTATCTCTAGAATTTTAAAATGATTTTCTAAAGTGTATTGATTATATTTTTTCATGTTTACTCCTATGTTAGTTTACCTGTTTTATTTATCTCATCTACAAACTCATCTATATTCTCATCGTAGATTTCTTCTTGCTCATCTATTGCATTAACAGTCATCATACCTTTATCAATTAGGATTTGAATTTCTGGTTGTTCAATAAATTCTTTTATACTCATTTCTTTTTTAAACATCTTAACTCCTATTGTTGTGGCTCACCTAATTAAAAGTGAGCCATGTTTATTATTAATTATATAAGTCCTGCGATTGCTACACTATCTGGTTTATTATCTGCCCACTCTAAATAATATCCAGTTGCGTCACCACCTTTAGAATTATACTTCTCTACTAACTTATTATTCAAGTTGAATAAAGCTTGTAGATATTTTTTCTTATCACCTACAACTTCACCATTCTCAATCTCATCTTGAATTCTTATTAGTTCTTTTTTAATACCCTCCATTGCTACAGTCAAAGCAAATTCTGTTGGATATCCATAGTGTTCTTTTAGATTATAAGTTTTCATATCTATTCCTATATAATTTGTATCTATTAATTTTGTTTTTAAATCCGATACATTAAAATTTAAAATCATATTATCTAACTACCACAAGATTGTGTCAAGATTATGGCAATTAAAAAATTATTTTGTTCACTCTTTGTTCTCATTGTTATTGCTTACCATACAATTGTGGCAAGATTATGTCAACCATAATTTTATTTATACAACCTCTACTTTATTTGGATTTTTACTTCTAAATAAATCCTCTCCATAGTGATTGTTTTTTATTCCCTCAACTATATGTTTTAATGCGTCAGCTAAAATTAAATCATTTTCTGATACACCACATCTATCACACGCATTGTCATAAGCATAATCATTTTCTTTTTCAATTATTGTTTCCAATACTTTTATAAAAGTTTTTTTCTTATGCTCTTTGTATGTATAAGTAGGTTCAATTAATGTTTTTAAATCTAGATTGCTTAATCTTTTAATTAAATTTTCTCTATCTTTTTTATACATACTTACTCCTATTGTTATTTTACTTTTATTATTTTATCATCTTGCATAACTACATTAGCAAACCAACTTCTTTTTTTATTGCAACCTGTAATTGTACCAGTTGATTTATATTCCTCACCAAAAAAAGATGTTTCAATATATTCTAATTCACTTCCAACATTTTCTTTTAGTTGTTTTTTTGTTTCGTATAGTAGTTGTATCATTCAACCTCCAGTTGTTTATTGTTTAACTATTTACTACAAATCCAGTAGTATCTTTTTTTGCCTTGCCTTTAGCTTTTAAACCTACGATTGAATTTCGAGGGTCTAAAAATCTCAAGTCACTTTCATCACCATTCACCACTTTAAAACCTTTATAAGTTTCTGGTAAATTATTTCTGAATACCATTGCTACATTGCCACCTTTATTTAATACCTCCATGCAATCATCATAATTAGTTTCATGCATTGAAAAAGTCAAGTGATAATTTTTTGGATACATATTATTTAAATATTTTATTACTCGCTTTTTTATTTTGGTATAGTCATAAAAGGTTATACTAGGAAACATATCAAAAATTCCATGAATTTCCCATGGTATATCTGAGGTTGTATTTAATCTCACTACTGGTTTAAATCCATTTTTATTACAATAGATTTCATGGTTTCTTATTTCTTTTATAAGTTGCTTAAGAAATTCAACCCTTGATTGCATATAATATCTAGTTCTATTAATCCTGCCTAAGTCTTTTTGCTTTTGAAATACTGGATTTCCTGCAGTATGCAAACAACTTTCAGCACAACCCTTACTTGCACTCGGACACATTTGATATCCACTTAAATTATAGGGCATTCCATTAAATCTTAGTATCCAGTATTTATTATATTCTTGCTTTAAGTTTTTATCAGTCTTAGGATTGCCAGTCTTAAATGTTAGCTTGACTGGTTTTTTATATTCTAAATTTAATTTTACCATTATGCAACCTCCAGTTGTTTAGTTGTTATATTATTATATTTGTTATAATACTTTTTGAATATTGTCAATAGTTTATTTTTATTAAATACAACCTTTGGTTGATATGGTGTCATTATATGGCATTTGTTATCATGCTCACAACCATAGATTGTATGTAATAATTCATGTAATACTGTATGATAAAATTCATTTTCTTTTTTATCTATAGCATTTTCAGTTATCCAAATTATATTATTATTCAATCTCGCAACACCTAACACTTGACAATTTTTGTGCTGTCCTATTCTTACATCTATTCGAGGTATATTAAAACCATTATTTTTTAAATCATATAAAACATTTATTACTTTTTTTCTTAGTTTATAAACTTCAGGTGTCATTTTAAAATTTATAAAATTCTTAGTTGTTTTATTTTTTCTCATGCAACCTCCAGTTGTTATTGTTATTATTCTTTATCTAGTTCTTTTTTTAATTTTGGAAAGTCAATTTCCATAGCTTTTAAAAAAGTATCTTCATCAAATCTAGGATTATCTTCTTTTAAAAATCTAATCAATTCCCATTGCATATCTGCAATATAACAACCAATTAGATTTCCATCAAATCCTTGATATTTCTCATATGTATTTTTATAACTTTCAACATATCCATTTTTAAATATTTCCGCCAGTTTTTTATAGTATTTTCTGCTTAACATTTTCAACCTCCAGTTGTTTATTTATTATATTTGTTTATTATTTCGTTTGTAGATTGTATTCCTAAATATGCTACATATCCTACAATTACTAATTGAATTATGATAAAATATATCATACTACCTCCAGTTGTAAGGGTTAATTAAAACCCTGATTTATTTACTAGCTTAATTAAAAACTAGCTTTTATTATAATGACTGTATCGGTTCGATTTACCACCATGAATTGAAATTGATAATTCATTATAAATTGAACTTTTTACTGGTCTATAATATTTTGAAAGTATTAAAGGGTTATTCTCTAAATCGAGTTTTAATCTTTTTTTATACTTTCTAAATTGTTTTCTATTCCAATCTTTAAAATAAAGCTTGTAATTGCTTTTTGTTATTTCTAATTGGTTGTTTGTTTGTTTTTTCATTGTTTACAGTAAAGCATAACAACTAGTAATAATTAAGGCAAAATCAAAAATAATTTAAAATAAATTAGTGAGGAATAGCAACAGTTCTGGATGAATTAAGGCAAGATTGTGTCATAGCTTTAGAGAATAAGGCGACTGTTTTAAGTATTTTAAGCAAATCAATTAATAAAATATATAAATTATTATGCTTAAATAGTTAATAAAACTTGTATGAATTTGTACAAATCGACTGCCACAAATAAAAAGTTTTAGCAAGATAATTCTTTAAGTTATCCACATTTTTTTTATATTGAAATATGCAAGTAAGGGTTGTTTTTATTGATATTTCTTGAGATTGCTTGAGGGTTTAAATCTTATCTTATATGTGATAAATATATCTCATACTGTTGTAAACTAGTCACTATATTGTAGGTTGTATTTTAGAGATATAAAAAGGTCATAGAGATTGACCTATATTTGTAGTTTAGATTGATTCTAATTCGCAAGGGGTAGCCGATGTGCCATGGGGGGTACTGGGGGTATATATATAATGCTTACACAAAATGAAAGACTTTTGAGTGTAAACTAGATAGACTCGCCCTGCTATAAAGATTAGCTAGGGGGTTGCTATATAGCTGGACTGCCCCAGAGAGACTTATATGCTTCACCCCCTGGAGAGTTGATATATATATTATACAATGCCTTCTGCATTTGTCAACTCTAATTAGAAATATATTTAATTTGTGTTGTCAACTAGCTGTAAACTTGTTATAATGAATAATATGAATAGTAACTTTCTACCGACTAATCAAGATAAGAAAAGAAAATTAACAGAGCAACAAGAAACATTCTTAGCATCGTTATCAACAACAGCCAAAGGAGATATAAACCTAGCATTACAAGAAGCAGGTTATTCTCCAACATCTAAATCTAAAGTAATAGATTCCTTAAAGGATGAGATTGTAGATGTCGCCACAAAGATTCTAGCTAAGTCTGCACCACGAGCCAGTCAGAAACTTGTAGAGATATTGGAGAGTGATGACCCCATACCACAAGTGAATGCTAAACTCCAAGCAGCCCAAACCTTGTTAGACAGAGTGGGTGTTGCCAAAAGAGATAAGGTGGATGTTAGTCATACAGTATCATCAGGTATATTTATTATACCACAAAAAGAAGAATTAATAGATGTAACAGCAGAAGAGGTAATCGATGAGAAGGAATAGTTCGACAATCCCTTTTGGTTATAAGTTAGCAAGTGATGATAAGACTTTAGTTCCAGTAGCTAAAGAAATAGAATCATTAAATGAAATGAAAGATGGTGTTAAGTCAGGTGCTTTTAGTTTAAGAGGAGCAGTAGATATATTAGAACATCAAACAGGTCGTAAGCTATCAGCCATGGGGTTAAAGAAGATAATGGATAAAGATACTCCAGAACCAATTAAAGAACAATCAAAAGGTTTATTAGCTAGAGATGACAAAGAGACAATATAATTATAGCTTTGAACATAAAGCTAAGATAGCTTCTAGAAAGTTAGTCAAAGAAAAAGAAAAAGAAATAGCAAAATTAAAAAAGAACTTGGAGAATAAGACCAGAAGACTCCGAGATAAAAAGGAAGCATTAAAGGTAGTACAGAATGGCGAAACGAATAAAGAAACGAAGAAAGGTATGGTCATCGAAGAAGACAAGCTTGATAACCTTCCTAACCCTGTTAAAGAACTCCTTCAAGAAGAAAAAGAACGAATAGCATTTAAACCTAATACAGGTCCACAAACACAATTTTTAGCAGCACCAGAACAAGATGTATTGTATGGTGGTGCAGCAGGTGGAGGTAAGTCATACGCAATGTTAGTTGACCCTCTACGATTTATGCACATCAAAGAACATAGAGCATTACTATTAAGAAAGTCAATGCCAGAACTTAGAGAATTAATAGACAAGTCTAGAGAGTTGTACCCTAAAGCATTCCAAGGTGCAAAGTTTAGAGAAGTTGAAAAGATTTGGAAATTTCCTTCAGGAGCTTCATTGGAGTTTGGTTACCTTGATAGAGATGCTGATGTATATAGATACCAAGGTCAATCGTACACCTGGATAGGGATTGACGAGCTAACACAGTATCCTACAGAATTCCCACTTCAATATTTGCAATCACGATTGAGAACAACTAATAATGCAATACAATGCTACATTCGGTGTACTGCAAACCCAGGAGGAGTGGGAGGTAACTGGGTCAAAAAAAGGTATCTAGACCCAGCACCACCAAACGAATCTTTTACTGGTCAGGATAAAATAACTAGAAAATTTATACCTGCTAGTCTAAGTGATAACCCTTATTTAAATGATGATGGTAAATATGAACAGATGCTTGAATCATTACCACCAACACAAAGAAGACAACTATTAGAAGGTAACTGGGATGTTTCCGAAGGAGCTGCATTTACAGAATTTGAATATGATAAACATACAATAGCTCCATATCAATTACCTAATCATTGGAGCAGAGTAAAAGGTATTGACTATGGTTATGCAGCAGAGTCAGCAGTTATCTGGGGTTGTATAGACCCAACAGATGAAACATTAATTATTTATAGAGAACTATATCAAAAAGGATTAACAGGAGAAGAGTTAGCTAAAAGAATATTTGAGTTTGAAAGAGAAGATAGATTATCGATTCCTGGGGTTTTAGATACAGCAGCATGGGCAAGGACTGGAACTACTGGTCCAACTGTCGGAGAAGTACTAACACAAGCAGGACACAAGCTTAGAAGAGCAGATAAGAATAGAATTCAGGGCAAGATACAAATACACGAAAGATTAAAAATCAACGACAAAGGTCGACCAAAGCTTCAGATATTTCGTACTTGCCCAAACATTATTAGAGAACTACAATCAATACCTATTGATAAAACTAAACCAGAAGATGTAGATACTAAAGCATCCGACCATGCTTATGATGCACTTAGATATTTAATTATGTCTAGACCTAGAAGTATTACTGCATATGAAGATATGCAACACCATAAAAGATGGACACCTTCAGACCCAACCTTTGGATATTAATATGCCTTTATATACTTTTAGAAATAAAAAAACAGATGAACAATATGATGAAGTAATGTCATATGAAGAATTACAAGAATATTTAAAACAAGAAGATATAGAACAAGTATTTAAAATGAATATTTTTAGATACTCAGATAATAATGGAATTAAAGACCAGCAACACGCATGGTTAAAAGACCCTAAAGTAGAAGGTAATGGAAGATTTGAACCTTATGGCAAGGTTAAAACAGCAGATGACAATCATAATCATAAAGTTTTAAAACAAAAGAAACACTTTGGGGAAAAAATATGACAAAGAAAAAGATACAATTAAATACTAGAGCTACTAGAGAAATAGATAAATACCCTATGGTTGCTGTATACTGGCTTGATATTTGCTCGGACAGCTCGTGGCAATCGATGGATGGATGTAAGAAAGCAAAGCTACCAACTTGTGTAACTCATGGTCATTTACTTACACAAGCTAAAGGAGTTACTAGAGTATTTGGAGATTATTCATTATCAGATTCTGAAGATGGCAAGATTGAAGAGATAGGAAATACTACAATCATACCTAATAGTGTTATCATAGAAATCAAGAAAATAGTTGACAAGTCGAAGAAATAAGTGTATTATTATACTTACTAATAAAATTTAAGTAATTAATAGGAATTGTATGGCAGTTGATGAGACTATGAATCCAGCAATGGATGAAGAAGAAAATTTAGAAGAATTAGAATCTTTAGTAATTGACATTAATTCTAAATTTCAATCTTGTACTGATAAGAGAGGTGACGATGAAGATAGATGGTTACAAGCTTATCATAATTATCGTGGCAAGTATTATAAAAATATTCATTTTACTGAACATGAAAAGTCAAGAGTATTTGTTAAAGTTACTAAAACAAAAGTTCTAGCAGCTTATGGACAAATCATAGATGTACTATTTGGTACAGGAAAATTTCCATTAACAATTGAAGAGACTGCTGTACCTGAAGGTATAGATGAATATGCACACATGAATCCTATGAAGGAGGAAATGGGTGTTGACCAAATAGAACCTCAAATAGAAGGTAACTTAGATTATAGTCCACAAGAAGAAATGCAAGAGATGAATGGTGGATTAGGGTTTCCAGGTGATGGAAATGATTTACCACCAGGAGCTACATTTAATAATTTAGGTGCAGTTAACTTAGGTGGATTACAAGAAGAATTTGAAGAAGCAAATTTATCTTCAGGACCATCTCCAGTTCCTGAGATGCCACAAATCAAACCTGCACAAATTGCAGCAAGAAGATTACATAAATTAATTGAAGACCAACTAGATGAATCAGATGCTAATGTTGCATTACGAAGTGCAATATTTGAATCTTGTTTATTAGGTACAGGAATTATAAAAGGACCTTTTACTTATAACAAAACTTTACATAAATATTCTAATGCTGGTAATGGTAGAGAATATCAAGCTGAACAAGTTAAAGTTCCTAAAGTAGAATTTGTTAGCATATGGGATTTTTACCCAGACCCTAATGCTAGAACTATGGAAGAAGCAGAATATGTTATTCAAAGACATAGATTAAATAGACATCAGTTTAAAGATTTATTAAATAGACCTTACTTTAATAAAGAAGCTATTTATAAATGTTTAGAAATGGGTCCAAAATATGATAAGAAAAGTTGGGAAACATCTATTGATGCAGAAAATAATTCATATGGAGATTTAGAATCTAATAGATATGAAGTATTAGAATATTGGGGAACTATAGATGCAATGTCTGCTAGAGAACAAGGTTTAGATATTGCTGAAGAAATAGAAGATTTTGAAGAAGTTCAAGTTAATATTTGGATGACTAATGGAAAGATAATTAGAATAGTAGAAAATCCTTTTACTCCATTTAGAATACCTTATCAATCTTTTTCTTATGAAACAAATCCTTATCAATTCTTTGGTATAGGTGTTCCAGAAAATATGGATGATGCACAATCTATTATGAATGGTCATGCAAGAATGGCAATTGATAATTTAGCATTAGCAGGTAACTTAGTTTTTGATATTGATGAATCAGCATTGGTTCAAAATCAAAACATGGAAGTTTACCCAGGAAAAATTTTTAAAAGACAAGCTGGAGTTCCAGGTCAAGCAATTTATGGAATTAAGTTTCCTAATACTGCAAATGAAAATATGCAGATGTTTGATAAGTTTAGACAACTTGCAGATGAATCAACAGGTATACCTTCTTACTCACATGGTCAAACAGGAGTAACAGGTATGACTAGAACAGCATCAGGTATGTCAATGCTTATGGGTGCTGCATCTTTAAATATTAAAACAGTCATTAAAAATATTGATGACAGCTTAATTAAACCTTTAGGAGAATCTATGTTCCAATGGAATATGCAATTCTATGAAGGTGATTTACCAATCATGGGTGACTTTGAAATTAAAGCAACAGGTAGTTCTTCTTTAATGAGAAAAGAAGTTAGGTCTCAAAGACTTACTATGTTCTTACAAACAATTCAAAATCCATCTATTGCTCCATTCGTTAGAATATCAGAAGTTATAAAAGAGTTAGCATACTCTCTAGATTTAGACCCTGATGAAATAATTAATTCTAAAGATGAAGCAGAAATTTATGCTAAAATTATAGGATATCAAAATGCTCAACAAGGAACTAGCCAAGAAGCTCCTATCCCTGGTCAACAGCCAGGAATGGAAACACCTGGAGGAGTACCTGGACAAGGTGCAGAACCAAACAACTCAGGAAATGGCGAGGGGATTGACCCAACAAACAATCCAGCAATGCCAGGGGAGATGGCTTTTTCTGGACAGGTTGAAGAACCTTCCGAACCAAGTTAAGGAAATACTAAAAGATAGTGTTGACTAAACACTTTTATGTTGTTATAATAAACAAACAAGGATAAAAATTATGTACTATAAGAAGAAAAAGAAACCTAGAAATATGGCAACAGGTGGACTTATGTCTCAACCTCCATTCATTGCTAAACAGGATGAAGAAGATAATGGTATTAATCCATATGATGTAAATACTCCTGAATCAGCAAGACAAGGTTTACCTTCTAGACTTTTATCTAAGAAAAGAACAAGATTTAATAAAGGTGGTTTTCCAGATTTAGATGGTAGTGGAGATACTACTATGAAAGATATTTTAATTGGCAGAGGTGTTATTAAAAAAGCTAAAGGTGGAATGATGGATAGAGAAAATTATTATAAAGGTGATGTTGCATTAGCAAAAAGAATAGACCCTAATGATTTTCCAGATGATGATGATAGAAACCCAGATGATGGATACCCATTACCAGGTGGTACTATGGCAAAAGGAATTAAAGACCAATTGATTGATAAACAAATTAATAAATTAGAATTACAAAAAGAAGTTACTGAACCAAGCGAACATAAAAATATAGATAATCAAATTGAAAAATTAGAATCTATGAAAACTAAAGTTAAAGCAGCTACAGGTGGTTATATGGATGAAAACCAAATAGCAGAAGAAACACCATTAGCTTTAAGTATTGGTGGTGCTGTTGAAAAAGAACGAAAAGATTACCAAGCATATGCTGAAGGTGATATGGTTGAAGATGAATCTTTACTAGCACCTATGGGTATGGAAGAAGAAAATGCAATGGCTGAAACTGATATGGAAATGGAAGCTGAAGATGAGATGGAAGATGATATGGATTATGATTCAATATTAGATACATCAGCATTATCAGAAGAAGAAGAAACAGTATTAGATGAAGCTATAGAAATGCATCCAGAGTTAGAAGCAATTTTACCTAAGTTAGTTGCAACAGAATTTACAGAAGATGAATTAGTAGAAGGACCAGGAGATGGAACTTCAGATTCAATCCCAGCACTTTTATCAGATGGAGAATTTGTATTTACAGCCAAAGCAGTTAAAAATATTGGTGTAGACAGATTAAGAAAGATGATGAAATCAGCAGAAGAAAGTTATGATGCTGGACAAGTAAGTCAAGAAGAAAATGCTGCAATGTCAGCAGATGATTCTTTATTGGCATAACAGAATTTTTAGAGTGGTACTCTAAAGATAAACAAGCTACCTTATATTTATATAAGCCCTTGTAGCTTTGTTTTCAATCAATAACCAAAATTTAGCTACCTTCACAGTTAAAGAAGCCCTAAAGGAGGACACATGAAAGAAGACGAAGGACAAACTAAGGAAGTCGAAGCGAATCCTTATAACAGAAATAAGTCATGGCATACAGAAGATATTATGCCTACGAATTTTGTTTCTGCCGATAATGGACCAGCAGATGCCAACACCGACCCTAGAGGTTTAGTTAGAGATGCTACTGACAGCAATGTCAACCCTGATACTAACAAACAAATAGATTCGGCTACTTCGGATAAGTCTTTACAAGAATCAGCACTTAATACTGCTGAGACTAAAGCTTATACAAAAGTTGACTACAAAAAAAGATACGATGACCTAAAGAAGTATTATGATAGGAAATTAGGTGATTGGAATGCTAAAGAAGGAGACCTTAAAGCACAGCTTCAAGCGAACCGACCAAAGTATACTCCACCAAAATCTGAAGAAGAATTAAAAGTCTTCAAAGAAGAATATCCTGACATATATGGAGTTGTGGAAACTGTATCTCACTTGCAATCTCGTAATGAGATGACAAGCTTACAAGAGGAAGTTGAAGCTCTTAAGAAAAAGAATGATTCTTTGGCAGCTCGTGAAGCTCAATTAGAGTTATCGAAATACCATCCAGACTTTAATGATATTAAAGAATCGGATGACTTTCATAACTGGGCAGATGAACAGCCAATGGAAATTAAATCTTGGATTTATGAGAACAACAACAATGGTAAACTTGCAGCAAGAGCAGTCGACCTGTACAAGAAAGACCGAGGACTTGGATTAGATAAAAAAACTACTACTGAGAATAGGCAACCAAAAGAAGGTGCTGATTTGCTAGTTAAAACTAGAGAACAAGTTGGACAACCTACTGGACAGAAGCCAATTTTCAAAACTTCAGATATTCAAAAGATGTCTGTCGATGAGTTTGAAAAATATGAGAAAGATATTTTAACAGCTCAAGCAGAAGGTAGAGTTATAAAAGATTAACTTTATTTTCATTTTTATCAACAAGTAAACAAATAAGGAAATAATTATGGCACACTTTGCAGGTTCGAGTACAACGAACTTTGGTGGACAAACTCCATCAGGAACACAGGCAAATTCGTTTTTTGTTCCAGAAATATATAGTAAAAAAGTATGGATTGCTTTAAGAAGAGCATCTACAGTAGAAGCAGTATGTAACACAGATTACATGGGCGAAATCAAATCATTCGGTGATACAGTAAATATCGTGAAAGAACCACAAATGTCTGTGGCAGCTTACACTAGAGGTACAGCTACTTCTGATACTGCTATTACTGACCATGAATTAGTGTTGACTATTGACAAAGCTAATTACTTTAGTTTTGCAATCGATTCTTTAGAGAAAAGATTTAGTCACATTAACTTCGCTGATATTGCTTCAAACAATGCAGCTTACAAACTAAAAGATACAATGGATGCAGAAGTCTTAGAACATATGTATACTGATTCAATCGGTTCAGGTTCACAAGCAGACTCTCTTACTCCTATTGCGACATCAGGTGGTGTAGCAGCATCTCAAGCTATCTTCGGTTCAGTAGCAGCTCCTATTGATATAGGACATGGTACTGGTGAAGTTGACCCTCTTAACTTTATGAGTTCAGCAGCTCAAGTTATGGATGAGAAAGCTAACCCTGAAGAAAATAGATGGTTCGTAGCAGCTCCTAAGTTCTACAATGAACTAGCAGATACTTCATCTAAACTTCTATCAATTGACTTTAATGCAGGTAAAGGTTCATTAAGAAATGGACTTGTTGCATCTGGTTTAATTAGAGGTTTCGCTATGTACAAATCAAACAACTTGAAAACACAACAAGTTGGTGGTGGTTCTGGACCTACTGAAGCAGTAGTTCAGTTCGGTCACATGAGAAGTACTTCTTGTGCGAATGCGATGAACACAGTTGAATCTTTCAGAAGCCCAACTACATTCGCTGACCAAGTAAGAGGTCTTCATGTATATGGAAGAAAAGTTCTTGAAAGACTATCTATTGGTGCAGGTATCATCAAAATAGACTAATCAATAATTAAATGTTAGGGGGAGCAATCCCCCTTTCATCTATTAAATATAAAGGAATAATATAATGAAATTAAAAGAACATATACCCCACATTATAGCAGAACATAAAAAAGCAATAGCAGTAGCTGTTGTAATATTAATTGTTGCAATAATTATATAAGGAAACATTATGCCAGGATATGGAATGAAGAAGAAGCCAATGATGAAACATGGTGGAAAAGTTAAAAGAAAAAATTATGGACATGGTGGTGGTGCTATGGTTATCACTATTAGTAAAGTAAAAAATAAAGATAAAAAAAATTATAAGAAGAAGTAAGAATTATGGGATTAATGTCATCTCCTGCATGGACAAGGAAAGAAGGCAAAAACCCTAAAGGTGGTTTAAATGCTAAAGGTAGAGCATCTTACAATAAAGGTAAAACCAAAACAGGTAAGAAAAGAAATCTTAAAGCACCTAGTAAAGTTAAGGGAAACAAAAGAAGAAAAAGCTTTTGTGCAAGAATGAAAGGAATGAAAAAGAAATTGACTTCCAAGAAAACTGCTAGAGACCCTAACTCAAGAATTAACAAATCATTAAGGGCATGGAACTGTTAAATGGCAAAAAATTATAAAACATTCGTAAATGAATTATTAGTAGAGTTAAATGAACCAGAAGTTACAACAGTAGCTTCAGCAGTTGGAATACAAAAACAAGTAGCTAATGTAGTTAATAGAGCTTACTTTGATATTGTTGATGCTGTTGATGATTGGTCATGGTTAAGTTCAGATGCACCTGATGACCCTTATTATGGAAATACAATAGTACCAACAGTTGCAGGTCAAAGATTTTATTTATTAAAAGCTGGGTCAGCTAATATTGATGCAGATTTTGATTCAGTAAATTGGGATATGTTTACTTTAGTAGATACAACTTCTCCTTTTACAATTAATAAATTACCTTTTACAACTTTAACTACTTGGAGAAGTAATTATGCAAAAGCTGAAGAAGCTTCTGCAAGAACAAGTAATTATGCAACACCATTAAGAGTTATAAGAAGTTCAGATGGTAGAAGATTTGGATTATCTCCTATACCAGATAAAGTTTATAATATTCATTTCTTTGCATATAATAGACCTACTGCTTTATCAGCAGATACAGATACAGTTTTATTTCCAGAACAATACAAACCAGTTTTACTAGCAAGAGCTAGATATTATTTATATCAGTTTAAAGATAACATTGCACAATCACAATTAGCTTTAGATGAATATAAAAAAGGATTACAAAATATGGCTGATAATTTAAATTCACCACAGCCACAATATATGTCAGATGTAAGGTTTACTTACTTACTACCATAGGATAATAAATTATGCCAACACAAGGAGCTTCAATTACTGTTGCAGGAGGTTTGGATTTAGTATCAAGCTCTCATGCTTTATTCCGAACTCCAGGTGCTGCAACTATATTAGAAAATTTTGAATCATCTACAACAGGTGGTTATAGAAGAATTAATGGTTACACTAAATGGGGTGGTTCAAATTCAGCAGCTCCTTCAGGAACTCTTACAGATATTATTACAGGACTAACACCTTATGCAGGTGGTGTTGTAGCTTGTCAAGGTTCAGGAATCTTTTGGTCAGATGATGGTATTACTTGGCTTCAAATTAATAAAGATACTTATGTAGCTAAAACAGGAACAGTAGCAGTTAGTGCTGGTTCAGCAACAGTTACAGGAACTGGTACATCATTTACAACTGAGTTTGCTGTTAATGATAGAATTCAAATTAACTCTATTAATTATAGAGTATTATCAATTACAAGTGATACAGTATTAACATTAGATAGTAATGTACAAACAACAGCTTCAAGTCAAGTTGTAAAAAGAAGTGGAGTTATAGGTTCTGCTTTAGCTGGTGCAACTACTATAACAAGAAACAATCAAACTAATAATAAATTTGCTACATTTGAATCAGATGGTGCTTATGGTAGTTTATATATTGTTGATGGTACAAATAAAATTGCAGAGTTTCAAGTAAGAATTGAAGGTGGTGTTAATAATTATTACTTTGAAGAATTAGCATCTCCAGCTCCTTCTAATCCTAAGATATGTGAAATATTTTCAGAAAGATTAGTAGTAGCAGGACAAACAGCTTCAACAAGTACAGTAGTTTATAGTGCTAGATTAAAGCCATATGACTTTGAAGGTTCTTCAGCAGGTGAAATAGATGTTGGAGATATTATTGTAGGTATTAAAGTTTTTAGAAACAGTTTAATTATATTCTGTAAAAATAGTATATTTGAGTTGACAAGTCTTGATTCTACCCCTATAATTAAATCTATAACCAAAAATATAGGTTGTGTAAATGGTAACTCAATTCAGGAGATAGGTGGAGATTTAATATTCTTAGCACCTGATGGATTAAGAACAGTTGCTGGTACAGCTAGAATTGATGATGTTGAAATTGGTTCTATTAGTAGAAAAATTTTACCTTTAATAAATAATCTATTAACAAATATTCAACAGTTTACTATCTCTAGTATGGTTATTAGAGAAAGAAGTCAGTACAGATTATTCTATCATAAAAGTGGTCAAGGACAATCTGGACAATTAGGAATTATAGGAACTTTTAAATTTGATTCAAATGGAGTTCCTGCTTTTGAGTGGAGTGAAGCAAAAGGAATGGATTTAAAATTCTGTGCTTCAGAGTTAAATCCTCAGAACCAAGAAGTTAAGTTTGGTGCAAATGAAAATGGTTACATCTATGAAATAGATAAAGGTAACAATTTTGATGGAGCAAATATTAATGCTAGGTTTCAAACACCAGATATGGATTATGGTGATAATGGTTTAAGAAAAAGTCTTTACGCAGTTAAAGCAAATATTAAACCAGAAGGAACTCAACCAGATTTAAAGATGAGAATTAGATATGATTTTGAATCTACAGATGTACCTCAACCAGGTTCAGTTAATGTAGGTTCTTTAGCTGCTACTTCAAATTTTGGAAATGCAGTTTATGGAACATCTACTTATGGTGCAGTAACATTACCAAGTAAAAGAATGATTGTAACAGGAAGTGGTTTTTCTAATAACTTTAGATTTTTTAGTAATGATACGAATGCTGCATATGCAGTTAATGGTTTATTCGTATCTTTTATAGCAGGAGGAAGAAGATAATATGGCAGGTTATGTAAGACAGAGTGCAGCAGAAATTCAAGATACTTTAACAATTGATGCAGCAGATTTAAATAATGAATTTAATGCTCTTGTATCAGCATTTAATAATGGTTCAGGAAATACAGCAGGACATAAACATGATGGTACTGCAGCTAATGGTCCAGTTATTAGTATACTTGGTGATTCAGGTGTAGGTACTCCTTTAAATAAAATTATTATAGATTCTTCAAATAATCATTTAGAATTTAATGTTAATGTTGGTGGAAGTTCAGTAGAACAATTTAGATTACAAGATGGTGCAATTGTTCCAATTACTACTAATGATATTGATTTAGGTACTTCAACTTTACAATTTAAAGATGGTTACTTTGATGGTAATGTAACTTTAGATGGTTTAGTAATAGGAAGTTCTACAGCAATAACAGATGTAGATACAGATTTAAATGCTGTTTCAACAAGTGATGATACAGTAGCTTCAGCTAAAGCAATTAAAACTTATGTTGATGCACAAGTTGGTGGTTCAGATTTAGACTTTGAAGGTGATACTGGTGGTAATCAATCAGTTGATTTAACTACACAAGAACTTACTCTTACTGGTGGAACTGGTATTGATACTACTGGCTCTGCACAAACAATGACTTTTGCAATTGATACAGCAGTCGTTGTTGATAAAACTACAGCACAAACTTTAACAAACAAAACTTTAACTACTCCAACAATTGCTTCAATTACAAATGGTGGAACAGTTACAATCCCTTCTGGAACAGATACTTTAGTTTCAAGAACATCTTCAGATACTCTTACAAATAAAATTTTATCAGCTCCAACTTTAACAAGTCCAGTTATTAATACAGCAATTAGTGGTACAGCATTTAAAGATGAAGATAATATGTCATCTGATTCTGCTACATCAGTTGCTTCACAACAATCTATTAAAGCATATGTAGATACTCAAGTAGCAACTATACCAACTGGAGATATTACTTCAGTAGTAGCTGGTACTGGTATGACAGGTGGTGGAACATCTGGTGCTGTAACTTTAGATGTTGTAGGTGGTACAGGTATTACAGCTAATGCAAATGATATAGCTATTGATAATTCAGTTGTTACATTAACTGGCTCACAAGCTTTAAGTAATAAAACTGGTAACATATCACAATGGACAAATGATGCAGGTTATTTAACTGCAGAAACAGATAATCAAACATTAAGTTTTTCAACACCAAATTTAACTATTACTAATGGTAATGCTGTAAATTTAAGTACATTAACAAATGGCTTAATTACTGCTAGTTCAACTGACACATTAACAAATA
>WLWG01001849.1_pt1 | contig 17621 bp, 31 predicted proteins | sample 6712871 | NCBI WGS metagenome assembly WLWG01 (sample SAMN12718693, study PRJNA515312) | sponge metagenome | isolation source: marine sponge | host: Mycale hentscheli | place: New Zealand: South Island, Marlborough, Capsize Point | collected 2003-05-01
GAAGCTTTAGGTGGTTCAAAAGCTGATCAACAAACAGTAGTAAGGGGAAAGAAAGGGAGTGCGCGAACAAAAAGCTCTGCAGGTGAAGTCGGAGAAAAAATACTTAGATATACAAAAGCCAAGCAAGTAGGAAAAGGTATTGAAAAGGTTGGTGAACTTTTAATTAGTACTCCAGATCAAATGGTGTCTAGACCACTTTGGTTTGGAACTTTTGCAAAAACATTTAAAGACCTTACAGGTAAGGATGTAGATTTTGATAAAATTGCAGAAAAGGACTTGGATTACATGGAAGAAAACTCTGATGCAATTAAAAAATCAACTAAAGCAGCTGATAGCAATGTAACTCAAGCAGCAACATCAAATAGTCCGTTTAGTGGGGTTCTTAAAAATCAAGTTAGAAATGAAGAGCAATTAAGAAATTGGTATAGAACTGTTAACTCTTACATGTCTAGGTTTAGTTTAAATGAATATGCAACAGCGAGACAAGCGGTGGCATCATTAGTTGGAAGAGGGCAAATGGGGCAAATAAAAGGCGCAGGTGTTTTAGCAGGTGTTATGGCTAGAATGAGTCTTTATGTTGTTCTACTTAAAGCTTTATCAAATACAATGTATTCTGCATTAGGTATTGGGGATGATGATGATGAAGATTATGAAGAACTATTTATTAGACAGTCTGTTGGTGCAGCCACCTCTTTAATTAGTAGAGGAATGGCAGGAAACATTCCAATGATTCTTCCAAACGCAGCAATAGAAGCAATAAACAAAGAATACGGATATGAATTTGGGCTTAGAGATGAAAAAGAATATGACCCATATAAACACTCTATTATATTTAGTCAAATAACTTTAGACCAAATAAACAGAGATCCATATAAAAGGTCAGTCATAATGGCATCAGGCCCGCTACAACCTCAAGTAAAAGCTTTAGATAGGGTTATTGGTAAAGCCAAAAGAGCTTTGCTGAACAAGACAGAAGAGAGTAGAGAAAAGAACCTTAAAGAGCTTTTAAGTTATAGAACGGCTTTGGAAGTGTATAACGCCCTACCTCTTACAGGAGTTCCTATGTATAGAGATATACGAGCAGGATTCCTGAAGGAAGAGTTTAAAAAGGGAGACGAAACAACACCTTTCACTTTAGAGGATTTGAAGTTTTACGACATAAAAGAATACAACAGACAAAAGAAGCTGCTAGAGTTTGAAAAAAGAAATAAACCTCCAAAGTCTAGAGACGAAATACAGCTTGATAGAGAAATGAAAGAGTTAGAAAAAGAGCTAGAAGACCTTTAATCTTTCTTCTTATCTAACAATTGTTGAAGCTTTCTAATTAATTTGAAGTTTGGTTTCTTTTTTAGCTTCTCTTCAAGTATTTGTTTTTTAATGTGATCTTTCATTAAAATATATGTGTTAATCTAGCAACTTGACCATGTTGTTTAGAGTGAATAAAACCTTCAATCGCCTTAACACCCCCTATCCCGTAACCATTACGATGATGCCAGGAGTCTGTTCCACTTGGTGATCTCAAGCTTTCTACAGTTATTCCATGAAAGTCTTTGCTTGTTTTATGATGTACATGGTGCGTGTATACATACCTGTGTTTTGTTTCAGCCCACTCTTGAGCAAACTCATTAGCCATTATAAGTGGCAAGTCAGGTATCTTAGCTCCATCCCCATGTGTTGTTCCAATAAGGTTTTTGTCATACTTAAATGCTTTCCTGTGCGCTATTGAACAATCAAATGTTATGTTTTTGCATTTTCTAAACCAAGACTGTATTGAATCAGAAAGCATAAATCCTGACATATAATCATGGTTGCTCGGATTGTAGACAAAGTGTACATCAGCTACGCTAATTAGCATTTCAAGTATATCAACATAAAGTTTTTTGGCTGTCATAAAGTTTTCATACCACATACCATCTGTATCCTGTGGAGTTCCTGCTGTAGTAGCTCTTTTAGGTGTATCAATGTGAAGTATATCGTTTCCTCCAACAAAAAGTATCTTATCTATGTTGAAGCCTTGAGCTTTATTTAAAATACCTTCAACACCTTCCTTAACTCTTTTTACAGCAATTTGCGAATTGTATTCTTCTCCTGTTTCAAAGGCAGAGCAAAGCTTGCCGATGTGAATGTCGGCAGGATCAATTACAAGTAAGTGTCCTTTGTTTAGTTTCTTGCGCTTTATTTTGCGGTAGCTAGGCGAGTGTTTGTCCATCGCCTTGATAATGTCGTCTCTCAGTTCTTCTGGAGATACACCTTTGTTTTTTACATGAAGAGAAAAGTGTTTGCCTTTATACCAATAGTGATTTACTTCATCCATTGGGATGCCTGAGCTTTCGCATTCTTTTTGAAGAGCTCGGTGTTTGGTAATTAATGCATACTCCTCCTCATTTAATCGAGGTCTATATTTCATCGTCTGCTAGTTTTTGTGTATCCCGTAGAACTTGATGCAGCTCTTTGATTGCAACTCTTAGAGCATCATTGTCTTCATCCATCAAGGATTCGTAAACATCGTCAGTCAATGAATTGATTTGATTCATCAAAATGTTGATGAAGTTGATCGAATTGTGGTTGTTTTTTTGGATAGTCATTCATTGATTGTTTCTTAAAATTATAAATTATAAATAAGAAATCAATAAAAAGTTATTAACTATCCATGTGATATATCAAATTTTTACCCGCTTCTTTATCAATCTTTGAAATAGCCCTGTATATGGATCTTGAGCGTTTTTTTGTCGCTTCACGCTCAGTTTTAGTACTATCTGAACCCAGATTCGTGTACATCACGCAATCTATGCGCAAAAGTTCGTCTATTTTTCTTTTGTTTGACCAAGATTTAAAATCTACAATCTTGTCAATGTCTTCGTATTCATAATTCATATTCTATTGTTTGTAATGTTAATAACTCTTTTTCTAATGATTTTATTTCTGAAACAATTTGTTGCATTCTTTCACCCCTGCCGCCTACCAAAGCCATTGCTTCGAGATACTTGTGATTAAAATATTTATCATAATCCATAAGTGTTTTACCGCTTTTATATCCGTGCATTACACTTGCATGGTCCTTGCCAAATATAGATCCAATTCTTTGATAAGTCATGTTATATATATCTCTAAAAATTATATACGCTATACTTCTTGCATCAGCATACTCTCTTTTTCGAGTTGTATTGCGTATATCATTTAATTGTGTTGCTTTGCAAACGGCTTTTAATACTGTTTTTTCTTGTACATTTAATTTAATTTTTTTTGATGGTTTCATTTGATGTATTTGTTAAGGTTAATATAATCTAAATATTTATCCACATCTATTTGCTTAATATCTATAAGCACTATGGGTGAATCTTCTGTTTCTCTAAAGTAATCTACCAGGAAGAAAACAGGCTCTCCGTTACTATCATTTACATGCCCTGCAATGTTTTTCATTCTACCTTTGGTATGGCCTAAGCCAAACATCTCATCTATTTTGGCCGCTATTCTTACTGATACTCCATTTTTAAATCTATTGATCTGTTTGATAAAATACTCATCTAATTCAAACTCCTCCTCTGTATACTTCTGTTTTGATTCCATGCTCTTTAAGTTCTTTAATTCTATATTGTTGTATTGCAGACACCTTGCCTGCAGGTTTTTTGATCTCAGAAAATAAAACATCTGAGTCTTTCGGTATTGCTATTAAATCAGGTATGCCATTTTTGTTGGTTTTAATCAATTTAATAACATAGTATCCCTGAGCTTCTAGCTCCTTAATTCTCTTTGCTTGTATCTGCTGTTCTGTCATTTTTTTGCAAAAGATATAGGGTACATAGATAAATATGGCTCAACTTCTTTTAGTTTTGCAAACTTAATATACTTTCCATCTGTATCTAAAACCTTTACCATTGATATCACAATCTTTGGCTCATGTTCTATCATTTCAAATGAGTATTTTGTTATTTCAAATCTTCCTACTTTTTCCATTATATTTAAATTAAAGTTAATAAATCTTTTTTGAAGTGTCTAAGTGTGTAGTCTTTCTTCTTTGTAACAGCCTTATATATATCTGGCTCTATACCGTTTCGTGTAAACACCCAATAGACATTATTCTTTAGTCGATGCTTAGTGGTCATTCTGTCTCGTGACTGCCAATAGCTTGTTGCACTAAAGTCAATATTGTAATACACAAGATAGTCTGCATTTTTTAGAGAGATACCCTCTCTTCCACTTACTATTTGCAGCGCAATGTTCTTGTCTGTGTTGTTAAAGTCTTCCAGGGTATTACACAGCTTTTCTCCATACACTTCCTTTAGTGCGTTGTACTCTTCTTTAAACTTATAAAAGATTGCTATTTTTTTACCTTTGAATGTTCGCTTGATATATTCGGCTTTGAATGTGCTTAACACCATTGAGTTTCCGCTTTCAAACTTTACAGTACCGCTATACATTTGATGAAGCTTTTGCATAAGCTTTACGCTTGTGTCTGCAAGTATAACTTCATCTTCGCCTTCAACAACTAAGTCTCTTTTTAGATCGCTACACATATTGTATATAAAGTCAGGTGCATCTACATGCAATACTTTTTCTTGTATCGTGGTCTCAAACCCTGCTTCTTTTTGTGTGTATGATATCATGTATGGTTGCATCTCATGTAATACAGTTTCTTTTGCCCTACTGTAATCATTAATCATAAACCCATTGATTTTTCTTTGAGTAACATTTACATGCTCTCTAGCGAACTTATAGAACGTACTGTAGTTGTTGAAAGGATTGCTAGGTATACCAAACACCTGGTGGTACATTTGACTGAATGACTCAGGTGTTGGTGTTCCCGATAACAAAACTACATACGGATTGTTGGTTAGTATTAGGGATCTAACTTGCTTAGCTCTCTTGTTGGGTTTAGGGAAAGCTCCCATACTATGTGCTTCATCGCACACAATTGCATCCCAACCTCGCTGCTTGATTTTATGTAAGCTTTCGTAGTTTATAACAAAAATGTTATAACTAGGATTGAGCATCTCGTAGTCCGACTCAATGCTGCCTATTGCCTTCTTCTTTGTAATGAATAATACATTGTTCACACTCATCATTTTATTCAGGCATCCGAGTGAGGTAAGTGTTTTGCCTGTTCTTACTTCCATTGATAGGTACAAGAACCTATGCTTTGAAAGCACTTGTATTGACTTCTCAATAATTTGTTTTTGGTAATCTCTAAATTGTATCATATTCGTGTCTAATTTCCATTAATGCTTGACATTTTTCATAATCTTCTTCTTCTTCGAAATAAGAAATCATATCATCAATAACATGTACTGTGATAGGTTTTGTTATGTCGTGGATAAAGAAGCTTGTGTCGGTAATTGCAAGCTCGGAAAAAGGCACTTTGTAAATTACTATGTCATAGGAATTTAACATTCCAAAATGTATCTGATCATGTTCATCATACATTTCCATAGCGTTTTTTTAGATAAGCATAAACCTCAGGAAGTTTTTCCATGGCGTGTTTCTGTTTTTTATACACCACTTCTCCTACGGTTTCTTTGCTATACAAAGTTACGCCTTTTTCTTTATCATATTTTGAGGGCTTCCCATCTGTAGAGATGCCACCTTTTCTAATTGCTATCCTACAATTACCGCTGTTATCCTCTGGTTTTATGTATACTTGAAAATCGTTTTCAATACACCATTTAAAATTATCATAATCCACAGTATCCACTATCGCAGTCGTTAAAATCATCCTCAAATAACTCTATTTGAGTTTTGTGTTTTTTGATTTGTTCGTAAGTCATACCTGTTTTCCAAGTTCCTTTTCCATTTCTTCCAATCTCTTGATCGGCAAACCATTGCATTTTATTTGTATTCTTTGAAAACATTTTATTTAAGAGTATTGGATTTCTATGAAAACACCCAACACAGTTGTTCATCCAGGCAAACCTAACAGGCTTGTCTTTCCAAAACTCCTCGACATTATCTTTGTAAATCCCATCATCAATAAGAGGAAATGTTGGGTTTTGCCATTCAAAAATCTCCCATTTGTTTCTTCCACTTGGGTGCTTTGATACTGTAGCTTTGATTTCCAAAAGACCTTTTTCGTTTCGCTTCTCATTCATTCTTATAGCCCTCTTTACTTCATTGGCCCTGTAACCAATCCTCATTTCCACAGGATCGTTTATGTTTTCATGCCACCACTCAAATATAGGAATGAGTTTAAGGTTTGTTGTGCAGTATCTGTGTAGCTTATTTGGAAGCCATCCTCCCTTTTTTTCGACCACCTCATCAAAAGAAATGCCTGTAACCCAATTTATTTTCTTTCCTATAAACTGTTCTAAATCAAGAATGGTATAGATTATTTCATCTTCTTCAAGAGTTCCTATAAACTCTTGTCCTATTTTGTCGCTTACAACCTGTCTTAACTTCTTATCTGGAAACAGGCATTTTTTATCATCGGTTCTCACAAGGGCAAAGACATTATAATCTGCAGGATAATTAGCCGCAATATAACTTGATGTCTTTCCGCCCGATAAACTATTTACTGTTTTCATATTAAAATGGTATTGTTTCGTCTACGCTTTGAATCTCTTTTTGTTGTTTGGTTAAAAATATAACCCATCTACCATTGAGATCCCTACCCTCGTCAGGCTTAACTCCTGTCTTATATAAAGCAAATGAATTTAACCAACGATAAAATTCTGTACGAGATATTGTACGTTTTGCTTTAGGAGCAAAGTCAGGATTGTCTGCAATAAATTCAATGTACAAATCATTCTTGTAAATCTTTTCATTGTATTTAATTGCTTCATTTGAATTGTCAGTTCCAACCAACCCACACCACTCGATAAACTCGTGACATGTATCTGCTGATAATTTTCTGATTGTAAGGTTTTTAAAGTTTGCTTTGATAAGGCCATTACTTAAATAGAACATAAGGTTCTCTACCATATAGTTATCAAACGCACACCACTCATCTTCATTCCATTCAGAAAACAAAAGCTTTCCAAACTCTACAAGTGGAGTAAAGTCTTTAGTATAGAATTGCTTAAACTCTAACTCCCACTTTCTTCTTTCAAAAGAATTTCCTCTACCCTTGATAGCGTAGTTGGTTGTGATAGCAACCTTTGGAGACTTCTTGAATGGTATCTTGATTGCATCTTTGTTTTTCTTTTCAAGCGTAAGCCCCTCAGTAACAACACTAAACAGTCTTTCAAAATCAAAATGTTTTTTGACATCATCAAAGCACAGAATCTGGGTGTCAGCTGAAACAAGCTGATAAGCAAAGCTTTTCTCAAAGTTGAAAGCCTTTCCATCTATAACAACAAGCTTTTTCATTTGAGATAATGCGTTGATAAACAACCCCTTACCTGTTCCCCCTTCAGGATTATCAGATATAACCTCATCATTCAAAATGATTGCAGGGCAATAAGAAAGATTTTTGTATGCATGAAGCATATATCCTATCGTACTTCTCATTGACTTGACTGTTTGTTTGTTATCTCCTGCAATGTTGGAAATAAATGTCTTGTAGTCACAATCAAATGACTCGCACATTTCAAAGTCACGATCAATAACTTGATCCTTCCAAACATACCCCCCTAAATCAAGGTAGTCTATAGTGATCTTTTTGTCTTTTGTAACCTTTACTGCGCAGTTTCTGTAGTAGAGATAAGCTGTGTCCTTATCATCTTCAATAAAGTAAACATCAACCGTTCCAAGTAAAGAAAGAAACTCTTCACGGAAGAACCTTGTCTTGTCTGCAAAGTAATTGTAAACGGACATATCATCTAAGTCCTCAAGGTAGCCAAGAACAAAGTCCTTGATTTCTTCTTCCGTTGTATGGTCAATTAAATTATTTGTAACACGAACAAATATAAAGTTCTTACTTCCTTGTGGGGCAAACTTGTAGAAGCCATTGTCCTCCAGGAATTGTCTAAACAAATAATGTATAATAGTTATAACTCCCTTTTCACTCTTGTTCCAAAATCTCTTTTCGCTTTCATCTTCTTCAATTGAAGTTATGACAGAGTCTATTACAGCGTCCTCAATTTGAGAGTCAGCTAATTGAGAACGGATTTCTTTTTTTGATACACCTCTTTTGAGTTTCATTCTAACTTGATTCACTCTATCTTCATCCTCATAATACTTTGAACCAAAGTTCTGTGTTTGAGTGTACGCTGAATTTATTGTTTGCCTTATCTCTTGCAAACTAAATCCTTTCGTTTCAAACTGAGACATAATGTATTCAGCTAAAGACTTGTTTACCCCATAATCATTGAAGGCCGCTGCTAATATGTATACGTTATTGTTTCTTTCTCCCTCAATTAAACCGTACTTCTTTGTCCACCACTTCATCAGTATGTCAACAATTTTGTTTTCATCTGTAACAGGTATTGTAGGTCTTGAAGAATACTTATCTACAACCTTGTACTCTTGTTCCTCTATCTTAGTCCAAAGGTGCGAGTTGGGATTTATGTGGATCAGAGGATCGTAAGACTCATAACAAACTCTTGATACATTTTTACTTGTCTTGTCAAAGTATTGTGAATTGAAATACTTTTCTAAAGACATAAAATAGTTTTTATGATTCTGTGGTTCTTTCGGTATCTTTACGATAGCTTTTAGACCGTTTCCACTTGGAGACACAAATACAGAATAAACGTATCTGTCTTTTGATAATCTTTCTTTTTCAGACATCATGTCTTTCTTTGTCTTATAGCCATCAAAGTCCAAACAAATAAACCCAGAGTGCTCAATCAAACTATCATCATTTCTTTTATTGAATGTTCCTGAAAAACAAATCGCAGGTAAATTCTTTTTAAGTTCCTGGCGGACCTCTTTGTTCTTTTCAGAACGTATCTGTTTGATTAACTCTTTAGACTTCCCTTCCTTTATTCTATCTAGTATAGAGTCGAGGTCACGGAAGAAAGGAGTTGAGGTGTCTTTTATGTTTCTGAATATAGTGACTTGATTTTGTTCCATGTCGATTTTATTTTACTATATACTCTATATATATTTTATTAAATTAATTTTTGATTTTGCCATATCTAAGGAAAATAATTGACATTTTCAACATAGATAAGAGAAAAGAAAAGGGGTACTAGACCCCTTGTCTCTTCGTTATGAATAATTAAAAAGGCAAATCCTGCTTCACCTCTTCGGTTTGAGCTTGTGCTTCTTTTTTCTTAGGCACAAACTGATCCAATTCAATGTATGGTTTACCCGCTTGACTGTTAAGTACATTTAGGTTTACCCATCCATTCTTTTGGTTGGTCTTTAAAAAGGTAACAGCTTCATCTACTTTTACACTTATGTTTCCGATTACAAAATCGGGTGCGTTCTCTCTTCTTTTGAATAGAAAACCGTCTGCAAATACTTTGTCTTTTGACATGTTTATAGTATTAAGGTTGAGTGCTGAGTTGGAGCAGCACATCTGACTCCATGTTAAAACTCTTCATATTCTATGAATTGAGTTATCTGTTCTGAAGCTTCAGGTCCAAAGAACCTGTTGTAAACTTCAATTGCTTTCATTACTTTATCACGACCATCCAACAATGTATCTTCACTTGCGTGTGCTATCTTCAGCCGAAGACTATTCTTATCAATGATATAGAATAGAACAGGCTTTCCAAAAAGCTGTTGATATATATATGCCTGGCTGTCATAATTATATTCATGACTACTCCACTTCCAACGATCAATGTTAGATGTGGTTTTTAAATCAATAACATTTTCACTTGTTACAATATCAGCCTTACCTTTCCATTGCGTACCGAAAATCGTACCTACTGCAGGAACTTCAAACTCATTTCCTTTTGCATAAATATCGGTATTCATTACAAAGTTTTCTTTCACGGCTTCCGCCCAATTGAATACAAGGTCGGCTTCCTTTTGAAGGATTACATCATACTTGCCCAAATTAGTTTCTTCAAGCATATTCTTGAATACATTTGTTGAACGAGTTGATGCTTTCGCAATAGGAAAGTTTTCTATCTTTTCAGGCTCCAGGAGTAGTGTGTGAAAGTATCTGCCCAACAACATCTCAGCTGTTGGCTCAGACTTTCTAAACTCTCTTGGCTTTTTAAGTAGCGAATAAATATCTGAGTTAGATAAATACTTACTTCCGTACTCCCCGTAGTAATCGCTATCGTTTCTGAGTTTTTCTATTACACTACTTGACATAAGCTCCTAGTTCTTTTTTAAGAGCCGTAGGTACTATGTACTTTTGCTCGATAGTTTTGATTGTTGTTGAGAAAGGCTCACTACTTTTGCTCTTGACATAGTCAACCACACTATTCCAATTGGCGTGTGTCTTTTTTAGTGTGTCTTTCTTTTGAGGTGCTACAGCAGGAGCTGTCTCACTAACATCTACAAGGTCTTCGCCTGCCCATAAAGACAAACCCAATCCATGCATACCAATAGCCTTTACCGTGCTACGTTGTATGGATTTGTTTACCATAAATGATGTGATCTTGTCTTGAGTCACGGATCTGTTTTGATTATCCATAATAGGCAGATAATCAATGTGTTCCACTCCATTAACTGTAACCCCTACCTTTACATATGCGGTGTTTCCATCGCTAAAGTAGTTCATTCCTGTGTGTTCGCTTTCGTACACAGTCCTGTTGCTGTCAGGATATTTATCTTTTACGATTGCCCAGGCATATGCCCATGACAAGTAATCGAATCTTCCTTTCTTCTCGACCTTACCTTTTACATTGATTGCGGTAAGTTCTTTAAATGTTGACTTTGTGTTTCCCATTTTTACTTATTTAAATTACTATACTTGTTAATTAAAAATTCTCTTCGATTTTTTAAAGCTTCGAAATGCTTTTTGTTGTTTCTACTATTTACTTCTCCTTGAATTTTCGCGTTTATTTTATCTATTTGCTCCTTGTATGTGCTTTGCAGTACAACGTGAGCACCTTTTTTAAATCCATTTTGGAGAAACTCATAGTATTGTTCATCAGTTATTTCCTTGTAGTTCATACCTGCCTTGCGAGTGTTGTATATTTTAATGTTATCATCTCTCTTTGCTATTCTTATACCTTTATATAAGTATGCTTCTTCAAAAGATGAGCTTACATTCGCAGCCCTGTTTTCTGTAGTGGCTTCGTACCACAAGGTTTCTAAACTATGTTCAAACATAGCTTTCTTCTAACGAACATTCATTAAGGCCTCTGCTAATAAATTCATTAGCATCTACATCATTGGCTTCTTGAATTTTCTCGATCCCATATTGTACACCTGCTCGTGCTATTTCATAGCCGTTCTCTGCCATCAAATCAACAATTTGAACAACAGTCATAGGCCTTTGATGACAAAGTGCATACAATAGAAATCTTGCTGTAGAAAATTTAGCTGACCTGTTCTTTTGAAACAGTTGGTCTTTAGATATCCCCGTCTCTTTACAAACGTAGTCAACGTAACGATTAAATATTCCTCTTTTCATTACTAGATTTTATTTGATTAATATATTCAAAGTAGTTTCTCCATATGTCATCAAGAACATAGGGGGGGATGGAGTTAGTTTCCCTCTCTCTTTGTCTAATAAACTCCTCGCTTGATCTTCCCATAAGCTAGAATTAAATTGTGTTTCCAAAAATAAGTTATTTTTTTATTATTTCCAAATTTATTTTAAATTATTGTCCATTGTTTTGCCATTGCATTAGCAATGCCTGGAAAAGTTTTGCTTCTTGCCTTTGACCTTTCCTCCTTACTCATCCCCCAAGCTTTAGAGTACCAAGCTGGCATTGTTTTGCCGCTATCAAACTTTACTCTTGGCTCAGGAGTCACAACATTTGTGGCTTTTAAATCAGGTAGATTTTTTAGCCAAAGACATGTTCTTTTTTCATATGGATCCCCAAACTCATAAGGTTGAATTATTTGGTTTGGCTTTCTGTATTTAGAACTCATTATACCCACAGGATTTTCTACTGCTATTTTATCTATAGGAGCATTAATGAGTTTCATGAAAAAGTTTATGCCTTGTTGTTGTCTTCCGTCTTTTTGTTTTTGCTCGAACCATCTTGCGCCACTAGAAGCTAAATGAGTGCACGGTGGAAACGCAATCATCATATCATATTGGTGATTATATGCATGTGGTATTACGTCTCCTTTTATGTGCCACTCAGGATGCCCTCCACTACAGTCAAGTATATCGCAACTATATGCTTCGTGGCCAAGCTTTCTTAAAGCTTTAGTTACTATTTGGCTTTCTTCACAAGCTACTAAAACTACCATGATGATTGATAATAATAACTTACAGACCAATCTTCTTCTTTGTTTATCTCCTCATTTAAAATCCTGACTGTGTCTGCTAGGTCGGAATAGTAATAGTCATCGGCCTCACTTGAACCAAAAAAGAACCCCTGTGTTGGCGCTAATAACTCTGGAGTCTTGTTGATTATCACTTGCTCACATAGCTCTTTTAATTTTATCAGTTGTTCTATTTCTACATGAGCTTTTTGGCATTCGTCTCTTCCGCCTTGACAATTTTCTACAAACCAACCATGAATGGCGTTTGCTTTTCTCCAATACATAACCTCTTCAACCACTCCAGATACTCTATCGGTCTTGATGAATGGATGGATTTCTCCACCTTTTTTAACAGTTACTTCGTGCCTTTCTTCAGGCGTTTGATGATCCCATTGTTTGACATAAGTTTCTTTTGTCAAATACATGTCTAATCCCATAATAATTAAATTTAAAGTTAATAAAATCCCCGAAGGGAGCCGTCTTTCCGTGCTGTCAGTCTTGTTGTAATTTGTTGGCATTACATATAAGTACCAATTCTATTAGAGCACAACCAACTTTGACTCACGCATTACAACGGCCTACATTAGCGACAACTAAGGATTTTTTATTGTGCATCTAATAGTTGTATTGTTACGTTTTCCCATTTACCTCCACGCATACTTTCGTTTACAAGGAAGTCTATTCTCATAGTCCAACGCTTATTCATCCTGTCCTGTACAGTATACACACCATCCATTTGGCCTGCACCTGTTACCATGACCTTACATCCAAACACAAACCCCAATGGCTCGAGGTCACGAGATACTGCGATCCATCTATGTCCTGCGGGGTTGTTTGGATTTATGTGTTTGCCACTTGCCGTAACAAATGGCGTGCTGTCTGTCTGCCCTTCTACTGCGTGGTAGATAGTAGCAGTTACTTGTTCTCCCATTTTGGGAAAATCAGTTCTCATTTTGGGGAACCCCATGATGAGTGTGAACAATCCCAATATCATTACTGTCTTCATGATAATATGTTTTCATATATCAGCATATCTATTGAATTAAAATGTTTTGATGATTGTAAATTTCTCCATGCTCTGCGCTAGCCACAAGCTTTCGTGCATGAGCAATGTCTGTCGTATAGACAATGTCAGTTGGGCGTTCCCCGCCATGATATAGGTATATCTTGTATTTTATTTCTTTCATAATTACATTCTTAATTTAATTTGTTGATATACTATATTAGCAAGTCTTTCGGCATCGTGAACATCTAAGTCGTGCCCAAAGTCTTCATATACTCTAGGCATTATCATTTGTTCACTCATATAATCTATTATGCCATCAGCACAAGCTAATATCTCTTCCCTAATGTTGATCACCTCTTTGGTGTGTCCTTCAAATGTGTTTAATTTTACTTTCATAATGTATAAATTATCTCGTATTTGTTTTGCTTTGATGGGTACTCAAATAGTCCTGCCCCACCATCGTTACCCTCGTCATCACATTGAAGCATAAGGTAACTTCCGTCTGTAAAGAATATGATGAGTGGTCGTTTGTACCAACCCATGTCATCAGCTTCTTGTCGTGTCATGTATCGACAGCTGTCGATCTTTCTACCCTTGAGCATCTTGCTCATCTTGGCAGAGTGTTGTTCATCTGTTGTTCTCATATAATTAAATTTAAAAGTTAAATAATTCTTTTTCGTCTCCTATAATTTCTCCGTAGCATATGTCACAATACAACTCATCGTAGTCTCTGACTGGCTCGGGGTTTGCACAATTACAAAACTCACTCACATGATCCCAACCACGAACATATGAGTTGTTGTAAGTTCTTGTCTCCCAATCATCCATGTAAGTGTTCTGAGTGTATGACTTGTGGTGTTTGCCCGAGTCTTCTACTGTGTCATTGAAGTACACATAAGGCATAAACACATTACCTTTCTCTGTCTCGACCTCTACACGCTTGCGTTCATACCAACGAGGATGTCCTTCAAGCATATCAATGTCAGGTAGCTCTGTGCTGTTGTCTACAAGAAACAGGTCAATCTCTACGTTGTGACCAACCCCTGGCTTGTTGAGTAGGTATGGCAACCCATTGATAATGAGTGGATACTTCTCTACTGTGTAACTCTTGCCCACATGTACAGCATTTGTTAGGTGTGCATGATAATTACTGTACCCCTTCTTAAGCGTACCATACACTCCTATCAAAGTCTTGCCAAGCACATTGTCTTTACTGTAATGTATTTTGTTTTTGGTAATCCAATCCTCTTTGTTGTATAGCTGAAAGGTTTTCTTCTTGAGGTTGGCTGTCACAAATCTACAGTTGTTCATTTCCAACACTTCCTTCCATCGCTTGCGTGGTAAGTCTGACAGGATCTCTGCCATGTGTTGAGTGTCTGTCTTTTTCTTGTTTCCAAGATTGTAGATTGTGCCATTCTGAAACAACACCTCGTTGTCGTTGATGTTGAATGGGTGGCAGTTCTTCCTGTTCACAGCACCAACTGTTGCATACCTGAAGTGCGCGATGTATGGTCGCTGAGTCTTCAGAACCATGAACTCGTTGCTGTCGTGATAGGTAATGTTCCACTTGTCTAACCACAGAACTCCCAATCCATGAGGGTTCTTGACTGCTGATGTCATCAATGTTTCTGTCTTGATGAGCTTCTTGTTGTTCTTAACTATAATAATACACATAACTAATCTTCTTCTCTTTTATCGTTAATAAATTCATCTACTAGTCCACCGACATCTTCTGCAATAAGATAATGCCTGAACTCTCTTGCCACATTGTATACGTGGTCAACCTTTTGCTCGTTGCCATTGTACATCTTTAGCACAATATGCCTGACTTTCTGCAGGAACACTTCGAATGATACTCTTCTCTGTAACGAGTGGTGCATCATCTTGTATAGCAAATCATACCTTAGCTTGAGCTGTGTTGTGTTTTTGACAGCTGATGGCAGTCTGAACTCAACTCTGCTACCCTTTACGTTTACAGGAGAATACTTTGCGTTGTTCTCTTTCTTCGCAGGTTTGTTTTGATTGCAGTAGCTACGCTTGAGTCGGTATCTGTACAATGCATACATGAGTGCGAGTGGTTGTCGCATCTTGTCTACAATTTCATAGCCATCGTTGCAACCTTTGAATGATACTGTAATGTGTCCACCACATGTCTTATCCCAAGGGCTGTTAATGATTGCTTTTGCATCATCAATCCAAGTGAATGCACTCTTCCTGACAGCGCTTCGTGGACTGCCGAGTGGCAGTATGTTTGACACGCCCTCCACTCCACACGAGCTGTCTGTCTCAAAGCCACAGAAGAAGTCATATGAACCAACATAATCTCCTCTGTTTGAACCTGTCTCTCCACCCTCATTGATAAAGTATTTCTTCTCTATCTCAAAGCCAATGCTGAACGGGCTGTGTTTCCAACCCTCATTGAAGTTGATTGGACTTTTGTTTGAATGATAAGACTTGATGCAGTCTGAACTCGTGCTCTCTGGCATCTCATCTTCATCATAGTAGTATTCTTCATGTTCTTCAGACCAATGGCAGTCATCATTATGTGCATACGAGTCAATGTCCTCACAATAACAGCAGTCGTCAATATGTACATAATAGCTTTCTGCCTGTCCATATTCTACCCAACGATAGTCATCGTGTTCGCAGAAACTTTCGCTATGACCAATTGTTCCACCCCATGATACACATTTGTGATAGGTCTCGTAGAACCACTCTTCCCCTATTTCACACCACCATAAATCATCCGTAGGGTGTAAATACTCTGTGTCCATAGCTCTGCTGAACTCATCGTCAGCTGTGTCTTGGTCAACATAGTCGTTGCCATAGATTTCTACTGCGTCCTCTTGCAAGATCCATTCGTCTTGATACTCAGAAAAAACGCAGTCTTCCCTTTTGTGGAGGTCGCCATGTATTTCAATAGCTTCCACCTCTTGTGTACTCATAATAATAAAATTAAATTGTGTTGCCTACTCTTCAGGGTTTCGGCTTTCCCTTTTATTTATAATTGTCCTCTTGCATATTGCATTACTTCTTCATCTATTATATCAAGCAAGTAATCCCAATAAAAATCCGTGATGTCTACCTCGTCTAAATATACAGCTGTGATTTCTAAGTCCTCACTTCCTGGAGTCTCATAGTCCCCCCACTCTACATAATATGTATAGTCGATTGATAGTGTATATTTATCCTGAACAATACAATATGTTCCTTTGCTTTTTATGTCCTTCATATATGCAAATTGTTTTTATTGATTAATAATTTGACAGAATTTTTCTGTCGGTTTCTAATTGTTTTTTGCTCAAGACGTTCATCATTGGAGATGTGTTTTCATCCCAAGAATAAAACTGATTGTCATTTGTTTCGTCAATACATCTAATTGACGCAACTTGGTCTGAAAGGAAATCATCTCTTTCAATTACATCAAGAACTTTTCTGATGTCATCTGTCATGATATCTAATATAAATCTGCTCATCTTAATAAATTTTTAATTATACTTGTGTCTACTGTTCCATACTTTCTATGATACTTGTTGAGCATCTTCTCAGCTGATTTGTACTGCCAAGACTCTGGAGAGTATGTCCTCCATATATGCAAATTGTTTTTAATCTCTGTGATTTCTGTTGCCATAATTAAAAAGGTTTATACATTTTCTCTGTGAAGAACAATGTGTTCTCTCCTACCATCCAATTTATGTTTGATAAATTGAACCCCAGGTCTGTTAGTCTCTCTTCGCACAGCTCTGTGTTCTCCACAAATTCTATGCTGAGGTCTGTGTAGTGGAATACACTATTAGTCGAATAGTCTATTACCCATAATGATACATCGTACACTACCCTAAGTATCCAAAGTTTGCACCACTTACACTTATCTCGCCTGCTATCCACATACCCACAAATCCGAGTATGCCTCCGATTGCCAGGAGGAATAACCCCCCAATGAGTAGTCTCAAGATGAGTGTGAACAGACTTCCTGTGAATGTGTAGATGGCATTGCCCTCTCTGTCTCGCACTCTTGTCTCTTGTGCGATTTGATAAATAATTGATTTCATAATTAAATTGATTTTAGATTAAACTTGATTTTAATTTGTTTCCACCATGATAGGTGTGTGTACTCACTCTCTGTGAATACGTGCACTCTGCCCTTGTTGTCAAGGATTGTGTGCAGTCCTGTTGATAATACTTTGTGTGTCATATTATATTAGATTTAAGTTTTGCATTTCTCTACTAATTGCCTCTGCCACTGTTCTCTTCTTGAGTTCTGCTTTCCCTTGTTCCCAAGTTAGATTTAGTTCAGTCATTATCTCTCTGACTTTCCTGCCAAAGTTTTGTTTTTCTGTGGCTACCTTTATTGCCAGGCGTTCGCCCTCTTGCTCAATTACTACTTTAGCAA
>WLWG01001851.1_pt1 | contig 17603 bp, 20 predicted proteins | sample 6712871 | NCBI WGS metagenome assembly WLWG01 (sample SAMN12718693, study PRJNA515312) | sponge metagenome | isolation source: marine sponge | host: Mycale hentscheli | place: New Zealand: South Island, Marlborough, Capsize Point | collected 2003-05-01
AGCGCTCGATCAGGTTGCTAAGTGCCTGATAAGCCCAGTCGGTTGGGTAAACGTCGGAAAACTGAGTGATGCTGGTGACTTGCTCGCGGCTGTTCGATGCAGAGCTGGCGGCGTAGTCAGAAACAGCGTTGATGTTCAGCTCAGTCGCTTTGAAGTCAGTGGCGTTTGCAGCCACAGGAGCCAAAAGGCCCAGGGCTGCTGGGGCCACCAGCAGTTGATGGAAACGTTTCAAAATGATCCTCACACAAGTGGACGCAAAATGCGTCGACAGAAATTTAATTGTTCTTTCCTGATGTTGCGATAAAAAAATGACACTTTCTCCCCCTGTACAGCACTATTCTTTTTATCAAAAGGCACATTTGTACGTCCCATTTGATACGTGCCTTGGCAAGTCTGTTTCAGTGGCTAGACAATGACGTGGCTATTTATTTGAGAATTGGACAATACAAAATTCATTCTTAGAGCGTCTTTGATGGCTCTGGCTGCGCTTGTGGCAGTTGCCTTCGTGATGGCAAGAGGAAAATGCAGTCGTTTTGGGGCAGGAAGGGTCGAATTCGCACACAATCCTCTTCAACAAGGTAACGCTATTGAGAATCGATTGCAGAAGGGCTCAAATTCGGGTATATTGCTATCAATTCTCATTAGCGTTTAATCCACTCCGTGAGCTTCCGCTTTCTGCCAGACGACCCCACGTCTTCGATCCAAATCCCCACGGGGCAAACCGTGCTTGTTGACACGCACGGACGCAGCGAGTGCATGAAATTGAATGTGCTCGAGGGTATTGCCAGGGTGTATTGCCCCTGTGAAGAAACAGAGGGAATGACCCTTGCCTTCTTGCAGACGGGCGATCAGCTCAGAACGGATTGCTTATGCAGTGACGGTATTTGCGTGGAGGCGATGACGCCTTTGAGGATCGAGACCAAATCGATGGAGCCGTCTCCGAATGGTTATGACTCCGTGAATGAGTGGACGTTGCAACTCCTAAGAATCCGTCATTTAGGGCAGGCAGAACAGAGGCTTCATGCCTTGTTGAGTCTGTTGGTGAATCGGCTAGGGAAGCGCTATGGAGAATGGTGCAATCTTCCTTTTCGTCTCACCCACGATCGAATTGGTGAACTGATTGGATCCACCAGAGTGACGTCTACGCGTTTAATCTCCAAGCTGCGCAATGGTGAAATGTTGGTGACTCATTCCGGAGAAGCCACCATGAAGCTGTCTCCCCAATTGATTGAATCCAGTCCTCTGGGCTTTTAATGAATCCGATGCATTGCAATACAAGTGAAAGCCTCATGCTTACGTTGAGTCATGAGGTTGAACATTTAGCCAATTATCAGTGCATTGCCATTGAACGCATCATTAAATCCATCAGTCCATCATTGAAACAGCGTTTAAAAGATGATATGGAGATGATTCATCAGAGACTCGAAGAAATATATAAGACTTTTGATGCTCTTGATCTTGAGCACCTTACCCTCGGTGCTCGTTTGCTCTATGAGCAAAACAAACGAGCACTCCGGAGGTCAACCTCGTTGCGTTTGACCTGCTCTTAATTCGTTGTCGATCACGAGCAAAGCTGTGGGGTCACCATTCGCGAACTTTACTCGTCCAAGTAAATAAGCGAATTGATCTTCGGATTGGATTTGGGCTTCCATCAATGGGTCTAGGAACACGGTTGTTCTGGTATCGCTATTGCGTTCAGCCATTGCGTATACGCTTTGGATCGACGACGTTGTGTCGGCTTCCATCTGAAAGGCTGTTTCCATCAAGGAGACTAAATTCTCCCAGGTTTGCCGTGGTGCCTCCAGTGATTGCAGATTGTTGGACTGACCTCGAGCAATCAAATATTGGGTGAAATGCACGGCGTGCGACTGTTCGTCTTTCGCTTCGGCATCAAAAAACTGATAACACCCTGCCAGTTCTCGTTCCGCGCACCAAATCGACATCGCTAAGTAGGTAATGGAGGCATGCCTCTCCATCGAAATATGTTGCTGAATGGCGCTGAGCAAATCTGGATTCATGGATTCGGCCAATGCACGTCCGTTAGGGCCTGCCATCACTTCGGTTGAACTCTGTATCGGTGAATTTGTTGTTGACATATTGAACATTCCTACGAATCAAAAAGCACCTCCGAATTATTGACTTTTTTGACTATTTCGTCAAGCAGTTCTGATTCATTTGTGCGCTTTCGACCATGTATAATGAGAGTCAGTCTCAACACGGTACGAATGGCAAGACCTCAGGGTTCTCAGGAAGGACTTGGCATTGAAAAAATTACAAAAAGGGTTTCAAGCGTTACCCTTTTTAGCAAGAAAAAGGGCTGTAAAAAATCCAAATGTTCTAAATGGAAAGGTGGCCATTGCAAATGTGGTCGAGGTTGATTACATCCACTGTAGATGCTCAATAAAGATAGATTCTTGCTTCATTAATCGTTCGCTTACGAGGATTTCCTTGTTTCTTTTGTCAGAGCTGACGAGTCCCTTTTCTTTCATTAATCCTATTTGTCGTGTAACAGTGGAGCGGGTGCAGCCGACCAATAAGGCGATTTGTGAGTGGCTTAACTCGAAGGGAAGGGTGTAATTTTCTTTGCCCCTTTTTCCGAAAAAATAGATTAGGATTGTGATCAAGCGACTGATGCGAAATTCGATTTGTATTGATGACTTGATCATGCATAATATCAAAAGCCAGCGATTATTGAAGATAGAATCTGTTTCTTTGCTGCAACCGTCGTTGGGTGAAATTTGAAATTTTACTCTGTTTAAGGCTTCTAGCCGCAGTGAATACTCCCCTAGCCTGATTTTTTCTATCTTCATAGACTCTGCCCCAATAAATCCAATCGGGAAAAGCTCGTGATTGATTGTTGAGACGAGGCAGACTTGTACGACCCCTTCTTTTATGTGTATGTAACTAGCGGCTTTGGTCTCATCAAGATCCAACAACGTGATATCTAAACTCTGACCTCTTTTGAGGCAATGCAATGGATGTCTGTTTCTCTGTTCTGCTGACTCTATCTATTTTATTTGCGCCAATGGCTATCAAATGAATCACGAGATTGTATAAAATGATTTCTGTGTGTAATGGCTTTTGCTTGGGTTTAACTGTTGTTCTCCATTCTTTTGATCCTCGTTGATCTTCTTGTTGAATGTTGGTTAAATCTTTAGCACGTTTGATTTCATTTGATTGCTTCTGATTTTGTTCTGGCTCTTCAATGGGGCTCGCTGTTGTTGATATTTTATCTCTTTCTCGGATTATTTTAAATAGGGGTTTGTGTGTGCTTAGGCGTGTCTTTTGCTGTTTGCACCAAGCCTTGGTGACAACTTCAACTCGAGTCCAGAGCGTTTGAAGAATGAGCTAATAGGATTGATTTCAATCAACCACAGGCTGTTCAACGGTGTCTGGATCAAATGGCTCCCCAAGGGATCTGAAGGCAGGTGGCAGCCTCCGTGGCCGGGTCCGCGTTCCAGGAGATAAATCCATTTCTCATCGTGCGCTCCTCTTTGGCGCCATCGCAGAGGGCACAACCACCATTGAAGGTCTCTTGCCCGCTGAGGATCCGATTAGCACGGCTGCCTGTTTGCGCTCGATGGGGACAACGATTTCCCCTATTCAGAGTGGTGAAATTGTGACCATCGAGGGCGTTGGTCTCGATGGTTTGCAAGAGCCTTTAGAGATTCTCGATTGCGGCAATTCCGGAACCACGATGCGGCTGATGCTTGGTCTGCTCGCCGGCCGGCAGGGTCGCCATTTTGTGTTGACCGGTGATGCTTCTCTCCGTCGTCGTCCGATGAACAGGGTTGGACAACCCTTGTCTTTATTAGGGGCCGATGTGCGCGGGCGTGACCACGGGAACTTGGCTCCGCTTTCTGTTCAAGGTCAAAGGTTGAGAGGTGCTGTGGTGGGAACACCTGTGGCCAGCGCCCAGGTGAAATCTGCCATCTTGCTCGCTGCCCTCACCGCTGAGGGAGCAACGAGCGTGATCGAACCAGCGCCCTCTCGAGATCACAGCGAGCGCATGCTCAAAGCTTTTGGTGCTGACCTTGAAGTGGGTGGTGAGATGGGTCGTCACATTGTGGTGCGACCAGGCGCCACCTTGAAGGGACAACATGTTGTGGTGCCAGGCGATATCAGTTCGGCTGCCTTCTGGCTCGTGGCTGGTGCCCTCGTTCCTGGAGCCAATATCACGGTGGAAAATGTGGGCTTAAATCCCACGCGCACTGGCATTCTCGAAGTTTTGGACTTGATGGGTGCTTCTGTTCAGGTTTTGAATCGGCGCGATGTTGCCGGTGAACCTGTGGGTGATCTTCAGGTGAGCCACGGACCCCTGAAGGCTTTTCAGTTTGGAGAAGAGATCATGCCCCGTTTGGTGGATGAAGTTCCAATCCTGAGTGTGGCGGCTTGTTTTTGTGATGGTGAAAGTCGTATCAGCGGTGCTGCTGAGTTGCGTGTGAAAGAAACGGATCGACTGGCTGTGATGGCGAGGCAACTCAAAGCGATGGGCGCCGATATCGATGAAGATCCGGATGGTTTGACGATTCGAGGCGGTCAGTCCCTGAAGGGTGCTGAATTGGATAGTGAGACCGATCATCGTGTGGCGATGAGCCTGGCGGTTGCTGGTTTGATGGCCGAGGGGGATTCAAGGTTGAGCCGCAGCGAAGCAGCGGCTGTGAGTTATCCCAACTTTTGGGACGATCTCGAGAGATTGCGTTGCTGACCCCTCTGTGCTGAGTGCTCGCTTCACCGCAGACGGAAGCTTCAGTTTGCATAGCGACAGCTTTGCCGAAAGCTTCCATAGTTCTGACGGTGCCCTCGAAGAAGCGAACAGCAAGTTTGTTCTGCCGGCCCAGCTGGATCGCTTTCCTGGCGGCAGGGATTTGCGCGTTTTAGACGTTTGTTTTGGGCTGGGATACAACACGGCTGCTCTGATGTCGGCGCTTCCCTATCGGGGTGGTCCAAGCTTGCAATGTTGGGGGTTAGAACTCGATCGATCTCCATTGCGGTTGGCCCTGGCTGAGCCGACCTTCCAAGCCCTTTGGCCTCCCCACGTTGTGGCTTGCCTAGGGGCACTTTCTGCTGAGGGCTGTTGGCAGGACTCGGATCGTCAGCAGTCTGTTCAGATGCTCTGGGGCGATGCGCGTCAGCAGCTTCGGCAATTGCCAGCGGATGGTCGGTTCGATTTGATTTTTTTAGACGCTTTTTCGCCGAGCAAATGTCCCCAGCTCTGGAGTGAGGAATTTCTGCAGAGCCTTGCAGATTTGCTTGCGCCCAGTGGACGGTTGCTGACCTATTGCAGAGCAGCAGCCGTTAGAAATAGCCTGCGCGATGCCGGTCTTGGCTTGCGCTCGCTTTTACCGAAATCAAGGGAAGGTTCAGGCTGGAGTGCGGGAACCTTGGCGTTACGCCCTAGCGATGATCATCAGCCTTGTCCCGCAATCGGACCTGGTTGGCGTGGTTTGAGCGTGATGGAAGAAGAGCATCTACAGACCTGTGCCGGGGTGCCCTACCGAGATCCCACCGGCACGGATGCAGCTGCGTTGATTTTGAAGCGACGCCAACAAGAACAGGCTTTGTCTCATCGGTCTAGTACCAGCGCTTGGCAGCGAAAGTGGAGAGATCCTGCAGCGCAGTGACGATGCTGAGGTTTGCTTTCTCCTCAAAGCGATCAGGCGTTTGTAGCAGACCTGGGTCTTCTGGCCTTGGAGGAAAAGGCTCGTTGAATTGCCGCGTTCATACTGAGTCTTTAGGAGGTTTCCCATTGCGCAAGCTTGTGATGGTGGTTGTCGCAACGTGTCTGCTCTCTGCCACGCCGTCGGTCGCGATGCCTGCTCTCGACGATTTGGAGATCAAGTTGCGCGGTGAGGCCCAAGGTTGGCTGAATGCCACGTGCACGTATTACGGCCTCGGTTGGATTCAACCTGATCAGGGTCGGCAGGCCTTAAAACGCTTGCTGCTATTGATTGAAGGCCATCAAATCGGCCATCTGGATCTGGAGCAGGTGAAGGCCACCGCCTTAACCCGAGATCCAGGATGTAAGAAGATCTGGCCTGACCCGATCGATGAACGTTAATTGGCTTGGTGTTAAGGACTGAGAGCTTCCGCCCTCTTTTGAGCTGATGGTTCGTTTGGGTCACCAACGAATACTTGCATCCGCAAGACCCATGATTGGAGGAACAACATTATATTTTTCGCGTATTTCTTTGAGAGGGATCGTAGCCATTTCAATATGATCCATCGTGCTGAAATCCATCGGACATTGTGATCCTCTTTCCAAGGCATCAGCCAACATTTCAGGAGCTCCTTTTAGGGTCATGACACCGCGCTGACCCTTCAGGCCGTCAAATGGATCTCCATCGGCGCCGACTGGTTCATATTGAGCGCTATGTCCAGGTTTAAAAACACCGGCTTCATGGATTAAAAAGTTGGTCATGGATGCCATCCAATTGGCATCAGAATCATTCATGCTCAATTTAAAAGCACCTAGGCAAATTTCTCCAATCCCTGTTGGCTCATAGCCGGCGATGACGTGGTTCATATCATGGCAAACATAGTAACCAGGGTTGATCGATGTTCTGCTCGGCAAGCGCATTCCATTGCGCTCGTAAAAGTTGAAAAATTCCCGGCCTAAGCTGCCTGGGCTCATGCTGGAAAAGGAATCGAGTGTTTGAAAAAACAAGTCATCATATTGGCGGCTACCTTCGTGATTAAACGTTTCAGGTCCATGCTGTTCCTGTAGGGCTAAGAAATATTGTTCATAGCGTCTGATGTAATCCGTGGTTGCTTCAAGGGCCGAGGAGTCAATCATGTTTCTGCAAACGGTTAATGCATCTCCCCTGAGGCCAAGTAATTCGGCTGCTGATTCAAGCTTGCTGAGTTGTTGTTGGGATTTTGGGTGCCTGCAGAGTTCAAGCATGATGGCGAGTTGGATGTAGCGCCTGCGTAGGAATGGATCATTCACCGTCTGTGCTAGTTGATGTTGGCTGACGGATTGCAGGTTGTTATAGGTTTCAAGCGGTATTTTGAAAATCCCTAAGGCAATCGCTTTGAGCACACTGATTTGCTCTTGAGTGCCTTGATCACCGCAATCGATCAGGTCTTTAAGACCAGCAACAAGGGAGTGGCGATGTGGATTATTGAACACTTTCTTTGTCTCTTTTCTTGAGTTTAACATGGTTGTTTTTCTTTTCTAAATCTGTGTTTCAAGCTTGTCTGATTTGCTCATTGTCTCGCTTCATGGCCTGTGTTTTGGGATATTGAGCTTTCCGATCAGAAGGGCTATTTGCTGATGGGTCTTGATTGTGCATGCTGCTGATTCCTAGCGGTTTTCGATAAGGAACAGTGTTGAGTTTTTTGTCTCTCTCAGCTTCATGTCTTGAGTGTTGCTTGTTCGGCTGAAATGGCCTGGCGGCATTGCTTTTCCCCTCACCCTCAAGGGTTGTCTGGGGATCTGATTGCAGCAGCTGACTGATGGTGTGTTCCCAGCGTGAGGTATCACCGGTAGATTTCGCCGGTCTTGCCCCCGTCTCATGCTTGCTGTTGCCGTTCTTGCTGCTGGGAAAGGCACCCGCATGAAAAGTGCGCTTCCGAAAGTGCTGCAACCCCTAGCGGGCGCCACCTTGGTGGAACGCGTGCTCTCCAGCGCCCGCAATCTCGCGCCAGAGCGCCGGCTCTTAATCGTTGGCCATCAAGCTGAACGGGTGGAAGCGCAGCTCAGCTCCATTGGCGGGCTCGAATTTGTGCTCCAACAGCCGCAGAACGGAACAGGCCATGCCGTTCAGCAATTGATGGCTCCCCTCAAGGGCTTTCAGGGTGAGTTGTTGGTGCTCAACGGGGATGTTCCTCTTTTGCGTGCGGAGACGATTGATGCCCTGGTCCGCTCCCACCGCGATAGCAAGGCGGATGTGACCTTGTTAACGGCAAGGCTTGAGGATCCCACTGGTTATGGCCGGGTGTTTGCTGATGCGAATGGTCGTGTCAGCGGAATCATTGAACACCGTGATTGCAGCAATGAGCAACGGTCCAACAACCTCACCAATGCCGGGATCTATTGCTTCAACTGGGCAAAATTGGCCGAGGTCTTGCCGAAATTGAGCACCGATAACGATCAGGGCGAGCTCTACCTCACCGACACAGTTCAGCTATTAGATGTTGCGATGCAGATGGAGGTGAGTGATCCCGATGAAGTGAATGGAATCAACAACCGCAGGCAATTGGCTCAGTGTGAGGGCGTTCTGCAACAGCGCCTTCGTGATCACTGGATGGACGAGGGTGTGACCTTCGTGGATCCTGCCAGTTGCACCCTCAGTGAGGACTGCAGCTTTGGCAGTGATGTTGTGATCGAACCACAAACGCATCTGCGTGGAGCCTGCCGCATTGGCGATAACTGTCGCCTAGGCCCAGGCAGCTTGCTTGACAATGCCGAACTCGGTTGCGATGTCACGGTTGTGCAATCCGTGGTGCGCGATGCACGGGTCGGCAACGATGTGGCGATCGGGCCTTTCGCCCATATCCGACCAGCCTCGGAGATTGGCGATTCCTGCAAGATTGGAAATTTTGTTGAGATTAAAAAGAGTGTGATCACGTCTGGCAGCAAGGTGAATCACCTCAGTTACATCGGTGATGCTCAATTAGGCGCCAATGTGAATGTGGGAGCTGGCACGATTACCGCCAATTTTGATGGCAAGAAGAAGCATCTCACCGTGATTGGTGAGGGCAGTAAAACGGGGGCCAATTCTGTGCTAGTTGCTCCTGTTGTGATCGGCAAAAATGTCACGATTGGGGCAGGATCCACGATCACCAAAGCTGTTCCAGATGGTTCGCTTGCGATCGGTCGTGCCAAGCAATTCACCAAGGAAGGTTGGAACGCCTAGGGCTATTCATTTCGATCTTGATCGCTGGTCTGTTGAAGGCGGATCTGAATCAACAGACTTTTTTCACAGCGTTCCCTTGGCCAGCGTTCATTGATGCGTAAGCGTGGGGCGACAGGTTATGAGTTCCATGTCTGATCAAAAGTTGTTTACCGTTCGTTATCGCGATGCCAGTAGCGATCGCCACGAACAGTCCTTTTATGCCGGCGATGCCTTTGAAGCGCGGGTTTTAGCGATGGAGGAAATTCGCTACATCCATGACCATCCCCATGCGATTGATTTGATCCGCTGCGAAGAGCACGCGGATGTGACCAAAGCCGCCTGACCTAGAGCTCTGGTAGTAACGGCAGCAACCGTTCCAAGGCAATCCCTCGACTGGCTTTCAAGAGCACGGTGTCTCCAGGCTTCAGCCATTCCATCAGAGGTTCAGCAGCCTGCTCGGGCGTTTCTACCAAGCGAAACCGTGACAAGGTCGAACTTGCATCTGTGATCGCCTGGGCTTCTCGTCCGCTAGCGACAGCCACCAATCCATCCAGGTTCAAGCTTGCAGCGTGATCGATGATCGCCTGATGCAGGCGAACACTGTCGTCTCCGAGCTCCAGCATGGTGCCGAGCACGGCAAAGCGTCGACCTGGTTGAGATGCCAATAGATCCAACGCCGCCAACACCGCTTCCGGTGAAGCGTTGTACGTCTCATCGAGAATCGTTAATGCACCGATCTGTCGCCGGCGATTGCGACCTCCTGGTACGTCTACATCCAGCTGTTCAAGATCTGCAGGAGACACGCCGAGACTGTCGGCGACGGCGAGCGCCAGCATCAGGTTGCGCGCATTATGTCTTCCTTCCAGGGGGCAGTGATAGAGGTGATTCCGGAGAGTGATCTGCCCAGTGGAAGGGTTGTAATCACCGAGATCATCAGCCCCTTGATCAGAGTGGTTGGCATCGTCGACCAGGGCCACACGCCGGACGCGACCACTCCAACAGCGAGCAAGGGCTGCATCCAAAAGCGGGTCTCCAGCGGGAATGATGACAAGGCCATCGGTTGAAAGGGCTGCTGTGATCTCGCATTTGGCCGAGGCAATCGCCTCGCGACTGCCTAAGCGACCAATATGGGCTGTGCCGATATTGGTGATCACGGCAATCTCTGGTTCTGCACAACGCGACAAGCGTTCAATTTCCCCGGGCCCGCGCATCCCCATCTCCACCACAACAGCGGCGTGGTGCTCTTCTATCCCGAGCAATGTGAGTGGAACACCAACGTCATTGTTGTTGTTGCCGATACTGGCCTGAACGGCTCCGAGTGGTGCCAGTGCGGCGCGAATCAGCTCTCTTGTGGTGGTTTTTCCGGCGGAGCCTGTGACGGCCACAACAGCGCAGTTCAGGTTGCGCCGCACGAGACAGGCGATCTGTTGGTAGGCCTCCAGCGTGTCGTCCACGCTCCAGTGGAGCAAGCTTTGCGGCACTGGGATCTCACTATCTCGGGCGACCACAGCGGCCTGGATTCCTTGCTCCGTGGCAGACGCGAGGAAGCGATGGCCATCAAAGCGTTCACCGCGTAATGGCACAAAAAAGGCGCCTGGAGTGAGCAGTCGGCTATCCGTGCAGATCGGTCCCAAACGTTGTTGGAGGTTGGGCGCTGCGCCATCACCCCGTTGTGGAGGCCCCCAGAGCGAAACGAGATCAGCGAGATCCAGCACCTTCAAACCCTCTTTGGATCGAACACGATCATGCCTCCACCGATCCTTGCCGGTCGAGCCAAGAGATCTTGTTGGTCATTCACAAGACGAAGATCGGCGTATCCCTGGTCTTCCAGTCGGGTCCACCAGGCTTCGGCCAATTGTTGGCGTTGCTCTGGAGACCGTTGCCTCCAAGCCTCCGCATCGATGACCAGGGTCACGGCGTTGCGCTCCGGTTGGGGTTGGGCTGAAACAATCAGGGCTGATCCCTGGTTGCTAGCTGAGCTTCCTGCTGAGCCGCCAGCTGTGCTGCTATCGGAGCTGCTTTCTTCTGCCAGAAGCTCGAGGAGAGGATCAAAGCGCAACAGATCTGAGGATGGCTCTGCCGTAGGCGGCTCGAGCTCCAGGTTGCTCAGGTCAGGATCTTGTTCCGTGGTGCTGAGCGCTTCTGGGCCACTGGTGTTGGTGCTGGCGCTGCTGCTGGAGCTGCTGAGATTGGTGTCCGTTGGGGCGCCCACCATGCCCTCGTTGTCGAGATCGGTCTCCAGGTTCGTGGGGATGGGCAGGGGACGCGCTTCAGGGAAAGGGGTGGTGCGGACGCGCTCTACCTCTGGAGGTGAAGGCGGCGACTGGTCGCGAAGAATCTCACGCAGTTGAATCCCGCCCAGGACAAGCAACGTGAGGATGAATCCCAGCAGCGCGGGCCAAAACAGGGACGCCAGTGACTCTGGCCAGAAGGCTGGCACCGAAAGATCGCCCTCACGGTTCCGGCGCCAGAGCTCTTGGCTCCGTAAGCGCAGATCGGCGCTTACGGCCCGCAGATCTTGGCCAAGGGCCTTCCAGGGACTGTTGTAAGGAGCCGGAAGAGCGCTTTCGTTGTCAGAGGATTGCGGTTCGAAGGAATCCTGCATTCGTGGTTGCCTGCACCATCAGCGTCGCTGACCACCAAACAGTCTGGCTATGGGGTTGCGTGAACCCGGACCCTTGGACAGGTCGTCTGTGGGTTGTTCAGAGCTGCTGGTTGGGGCTTCGCGTTGGCCTTGCGCCAAGGATGGGTCCGCATCCTGGCCTTGGGAAAACTGTTCAACGACAGCGGCATCTGGACCTGGCTCCTTGAGGCCACAGACCTCCCGGTACATCTGGTCGTATTCCAGGGCTGAACGCGCCCAGCTGTAGTCCTGCTCCATGCCCCGTCTCTGCAGTTCGCGCCAGCTGTCTTGATGGCGGAACGCTTCCCAGGAGCGCACGAGAGCGGTGAAGAAGTCCACGGGATCGAACCGATCGAAGCAGAAGCCCGTGCCGCTTTGCTGGGCTGGATCGTGCGGTGGAACCGTATCGACCAAACCACCCACCTTTCTCACCACAGGCACGCATCCGTAGCGCATGGCGAGCAATTGACTGATGCCGCAGGGCTCAAACCGACTGGGCATCAGGAAGGCATCACTGCCGGCATAAATCAAACGTGAGAGGTCGTCGTCGTAGGTGAGGAACACCGACACGCGTCCTGGATGGCGGGAGGCCATCTGCCAAAGACCGGACTCCAAGCCGCGATCACCGGTGCCCAGCACCACGATTTGGGTGTCGGTGTAGGCGAGCAATCGATCGGCTACTTGCAGCAGCAGATCGACGCCTTTTTGATCAACCAGACGGCTCACCATGCCCAGCAGATAGGCATCGGGTCTGACTTCAAGCCCCATGCGCTCCTGGAGCACCTGCTTGTTGCGGGCGCGACCGGACAAATCATCGGCACTGAAGGTGGCGGGCAAGGCCCGATCGGTGGCTGGATTCCAGGCCTCAAGATCAATGCCGTTGAGGATGCCGCGCAGCTTGCCGGAGATGTAATTGAGCAACCCATCCAGCTTTTCGCCGTATTCCGAGGTGCGGATCTCTCTGGAGTAGGTGGGTGACACCGCGTTCACGCCATCGGCGTAGAGCAGGGCGGCAGCCATGGTGTGGTCGCCTTGCATGTACCAAGGGCACCAGGTCATCCGGTCCAACTTCCAGCGCCAGGGGCCCTGGTATTTCAGGTTGTGGATGGTGAAGACGGTGCTGATCTCAGGGTCTTGGTGCATCCAGACCGGAATCATCCCGGTATGCCAGTCATGGCAATGGAGAACATTCGGCTTCCAGACGTTCCAGGAAAATTCAGCCGCAGCACTGGCAAAAAAGGTGAAGCGCCAATCCTCATCCTCTCCGCCATAGATCCGCTCAGGATCAAAGACCGGATGGCCGACGAGGTAGATGGTGAGGCCGTTGGTGGGATGACGGGTCTCAAAGACCGCGAAATCGGTTCCCATGGTCTGGCCACGCCAGATCGGTTCCGTAGGGATCTCCAGGCGAGACCAGAGCTTGCCGTATCCCGGCATGATCAAGCGGACGTCGTGCCCAAGAGCTTTCAAAGCCGGGGGAAGGGATCCGACCACATCGCCCATCCCACCGACTTTCACCATGGGGGCGCATTCAGCGGCGGCAAACAGCACGCGCATGGTCGATCAAACCTGTAAGCCGCGAGACTGTAGACGCTTTACCGCGTTGTGATCGCTTTCAGGGGAGCACGGTCACCTGAGTTCCAACGCGGACGAGATCGAACACCTCTTGAACGTTCTCCTCATAAAGACGCACGCAGCCATGGGAAACGGCCCGTCCAACCGTCCAGCGAAAGGGTGTGCCGTGGAATCCGGCCACGGTGCAGCCATTGATATCGAGGTATTGCTCCCCGTCCCAGCCAGTGCGCCCCTTGCAATCGCGGTGGAAGCCAATCCAACGTGACCCCAGAGGATTCTTTTCACTTTCTGCATCCACAAGTTCACCGCTCACCGGATGGGTCCACACCGGTTCCTTCACCTTTTCAAACACCCTGAAGCGTCCGGCAGGGGTCTCCCAGCCTGTGGTGCCCACCGCCGCTGGAAAGCGGCGCGTCATCAGGCCATCCTTCAGCACCAGGAGTTGGTGGTGCTTGCGGTCGAGCACGAGTTGCAACCCCTTGCGCTCCATCACATCATCGGGAATGCGGGCCAGCGAGGCCGCATCGCTTAAGGGGATCGCCAGGGGCGGGATCGGATCGGATTTGCGTTTTGGGACCTCTTCCTGAGCCTTCACCAACAACTCGCCCTCACTCCCTGCTGGGGTCTCTCCCCGTAACTCTTGCGCTGAGCCAACGCCTGCCGATCCAACGCCTGCTCCTCCAACGAGCAGATAGAGGGTGGAAGCCAGCAGGGCAGCACGCAGTCCCAGGGCGGAAGCTTGCTGTTGACAACGCATCGGAGCAGGCGAAACGGGCTTCCAATTTTTAGCGAGTTTTGCGACTAAGGCAGCCATGGGGTGTCGGAAAAATCAGGATTGCGTTTCTCGAGGAAGGCATTGCGCCCCTCCTGGCCCTCTTCCGTCCGATAAAACAGGTGGGTGGCCTGTCCGGCCAACTCTTGGATGCCAGCTAAGCCATCGGTTTCGGCATTGAACGCTGCTTTGAGGCAGCGGATGGCTGTGGGACTGTGCTGAAGCACCTCTCTGGCCCAGCGCACCCCTTCGCTTTCCAGGGTGTCGAGCGGAACCACCGCATTCACCAGTCCCATCCCTAGGGCCTGTTCAGCGCCGTACTGACGGCAGAGGAACCAGATCTCCTTGGCTTTGCGTTGTCCCACCACGCGAGCCAAATAACCGGCCCCAAAGCCGCCGTCAAAACTGCCAACCCGCGGCCCGGTTTGACCAAAAACCGCGTTGTCCGCCGCCAGGCTGAGATCGCAGAGCAGGTGCAGCACCTGACCGCCACCGATTGCGTACCCCGCCACTAGGGCGATCACCACCTTGGGCAAGCTGCGAATGATGCGCTGGAGGTCGAGCACGTTGAGGCGTGGCAGGCCTGTTTCGTCGAGATAACCCCCATCGCCGCGCACGCTTTGATCGCCGCCTGCGCAAAAGGCGTAACCCCCATCGGCTGCCGGTCCGACACCGGTGAGCAGCACCACGCCAATGCGGCTGTCATCGCGGATCCTGGCAAAGGCATCACAGAGCTCCGAGACCGTGCGGGGCCGGAAGGCATTGCGCTTGGTGGGCCGATTGATCGCTAGCCGGGCGATGCCCTCATCACACCGATCCAGCAGCACATCTTCGTAGGTTCCCCAGGGCTGCCAGTTCACCCCGCTGGATCCTGGGAGCACCTGTCGGATGACGGGCTCTGGCATGGCGATCAGGAAAGGCTGATGCTCTGTTGTAACGCCTCACGGAGATCGAGGCGACGTTGGGCGTCGCTGCTGCGATCGGTGCAAACCCGCAGAAGGGCTGGACCAGTCCGATCCAACCCCCATTCCAAAGCGGTGGGGAGATCATCCAGGCAGGCGAGCTGACGTCCGGGGATGGAATGGGCTGCTGCGAGAGCGAGGGGGTCCACCTGTTGGGGCATGGCGAACAGCTGGTTCAACCCATCGCTGGAGGGGGTTTCAATCGGCAGCTGTTCAAAAATGCCGCCGCCGGCGTTGTCGATCAACAGCACAAACAAGGGCAGCTGAGCGGCGCTGGCCAGGAGCCAGCCATTGCTGTCATGCAAGAGCGCTAAATCTCCTGTGATCAGCAGCGTTGGACCGAGCTCAGCCGCTAGGCCCAGGGCCAGAGAGAGGGTGCCATCAATGCCGGAGGCGCCCCGAAAGCTGTAACAGCGCCTGCGGCCGGTATCGCCTGCGGCAAAGGCTTGCCAATCGCGCACCGGGCTGCTGGCAGCAAGCATCACGGGCAGCTGAGCTGGCAAGAGCTGAGCCAAGGCGAGCATCAAGGCGGGTTCGTTGGCCGATCCATGGGCTGGCAGCAGCTGGGAGAGGCGCTGTTGGAGATCACGATCTGCCTTGCTCCAGGCCTGAATGAGTGTTGGTTCAACAGCGTTGGGCTTGGTGCTGAGCTGTGGGCTGAGCTCTTGCCACCAACGCGCCATGCCGCCGCTCCACTGCTGCGCGACTTCGAGGGGGTCAAGGGGCCGTGGGTCCCCCTCTGTGATCAACAGCTGTGGGCCCTTTTGGCTGGCAAGCCAGGCCTCGAGGCGACGACTGGCCGGCATCGATCCCAACCGCAACACCTGGGCATGGCTTGGCAGCTGGCTCAAACCGTTGGGGAGCAACAGATCCCAATGGCGGATCACGCCTCCTAGGCCGCTCGGGATCGCCGCGAGGGGATCGGCGAGCACCGGCCAGCCACTGCGTTGTTGCCAGGCGATCAAGGCGGCCTGATAGGCCTCAAGGTGGGGGCTCAGTCCCCGCCAGGGCCCGGCAACGATCACACCGGGTTGATCAGGATCCAGGCTTGGTGCGGCGGTTTGGGGGGTGGAAGTCCAGAGCTCAGGGTTAGCGGCATCAGCAGCGAGGGCCTCGGAGCTGTTCCATTGCGTCCAAAACGCTGTTTGTTGAGGAAGATCGGGGAGCAGGGGCTCCTCAAAGGGGCAATTGAGATGCACAGGACCTGGCTGCTGATGCAGATGCCGCCAGGCGGTCTCAGCGAGGGCTCGCAGCTCGTGATCCAGCCCGTTGCTGACGCCATCCAAGGGCCCGGATCCACACCAACGGCAAACCGGGGTGAGAAAGGCTTCTTGATTCACGGTTTGATTGGCCCCTTTGTTTTTGAGCCTTAGGGGGCGATCCGCGCTGATCAGCAACAGGGGCTGGTTGGAGCGATCCGCTTCTACGGCGGCCGGCAACAGGTTGGCCACCGCCGTTCCGGAGGTGGTGATCACGGCCGTGGCAACACCCGATGCACTGGATCGGCCGAGGGCATGAAATCCAGCTGATCGTTCATCGATCGCCGTGCTGAGCGTGATCAGCCCGGCGTGCTGCAAGCCTGCGGCGGCAAGGGCTAAGGGGCCGGAGCGACTGCCAGGGCAGAGCACCACGTGGCGCAGGCCCTGTTGCTGAAGGGTCTGGAGCAACAGGACAGAAGCCTGCAGATTGGCGAGGGCCTGGGTCAGGAATGCGGCGGTGGCTAATGCGATCCTCGGCTAACGCAGAACCGGCCATGGCATCTACTCCCAACTCAGACCCCAAGCGCAACGGTTGGAAAGGCCTGGTGGTGTGGGTGGTGTTGGCCCTGCTTCTGCGCTGGCAGGTGATTGAACCCCGATGGATCCCCTCCGGTTCGATGTTGCCCACGCTGCAATTGCAAGACCGGATCCTGGTGGAGAAAATCACGCCGAGATTGAATCGCCAACGCCACAAGCCGATCGGCTTGGGCCAAATCGTGGTGTTCGCCGTGCCACCCCAGCTTGTGGAGGCTGGTTACGACGCCAACGCGGCCTTGATCAAGCGTGTGGTGGGACGTCCTGGAGACACGATTGAAGTGCGAGATGGGCAGTTGTTGCGCAACGACATCCCTGTGCCAGAAGACTGGATGCCTGCGGCCATGGATTACGACCAAGGACCGCTCAACGTGCCGCCAGGGCAGTACTGGGTGTTGGGCGACAACCGCAATGCCAGCCTGGATTCTCATGTGTGGGGTGCTCTGCCTGACGAGAGGGTGATTGGTACCGCGGTTTGGCGTTACTGGCCCTTGAACAGGTTCGGTCCGATTCGGTTCTCACACCAAGATTCCGAGCTTCCCCCCATCGCAGCTGCGATAAGGTCTTATGACTGACGAAAGGTGGGCAGGATGTTCAATCCAGAATTCCTAACCACGGACAGCCAGGACGGCCAGCCCGTTAACAGCTTGATCCAATACCTCCAGGACCAATCTCCGGATGTTCTGCAGAGGGTTGCCCGTTCTGCCAGCAACGATATTCAAGACATCATTCGCCACAACGTTCAGGGTTTGCTGGGCATGCTTCCCGGCGAGCAGTTTGAGGTGAAGGTCACCGCAAATCGCGACAATTTGGCCAACATGCTGGCCTCCGCGATGATGACGGGGTACTTCTTGCGTCAGATGGAGCAGCGCAAAGAACTGGAAGAAACGCTGTTCGCTGACGATGAAATGGCTGTGAATCCAGACGAAGATCTCAATCTTTGAGCTCTTTTGCTTTTCTCTAAGGGCGCAGTTGTGCTCTTAGAATTAAGGTTAATTGCTTATTTGATCGACTGATTTATAAAAAAATCAGTCTTTT
>WLWG01001853.1_pt1 | contig 17598 bp, 13 predicted proteins | sample 6712871 | NCBI WGS metagenome assembly WLWG01 (sample SAMN12718693, study PRJNA515312) | sponge metagenome | isolation source: marine sponge | host: Mycale hentscheli | place: New Zealand: South Island, Marlborough, Capsize Point | collected 2003-05-01
AATATGCGATCAAAGTTTTCTTGAAACTTATCTGTGTCTTCAGGTCTCCTTTTACTGCCCTTGCTCATCTTTCTTTAAGTAGATTACTGATAGTTTCTTTGATTGATTTTCTTCCATACTGCTCACTAAATACTCTTTCAGCAACAGTACGAGAGTAGGGTTCTTCGTTGTTATCCCTTCTCTCTTTACTGTTCATGGAGTACCAAGTGTTGAAGTTACTTTCATAAGAAGAATCATCATCATACTCAAATACTTCACTCATATTTCTCCCCTAATTGTTTAAGCTTTTCGCTCATTTCATACATCACCATTTTAAAACTGCCAACAGAAACTTCTGTTTCATTATCGTTAGCAGATTCAAAATGAGTTATACAATACTCAAGTCTATTGTGCATTTGTTTAAGTTCTTCTTTAAAATTTTCAGCAACATTCCACGCAGCTTCTGGATCATCATAAATTTCATCAATTTTTTGTAATTCAACAAAAGCCTTTTTTTCTTCATCTGTTATTGTTTCACGATTTCCTTTGTTCCATATATCTACTAAATGCGCATATCTTTCTGGCGTTAAGTCAATTGTAGACGATACTTTTTCTTCTACTTCTACGTCTTCTACTTCAGGTGTTTCAACTACTTGATCTTTTAATCTATAATACTGCTTCTCAAAAGTTTCATAATCTCTAGTATATAGACCTTTATCAACAACAACATCATAAACTTTTTGTTTATAATCAGGTTGGTTTTTAATTTGATTTTCAAAAGTGTCTAAAGATTCTGTGTATAAACCTTCGCTAGTAATAACATTATATAATTTTTCTAAATCGTCCATTTTTAGTTATTCTGTTGAGGATCTAAAAGCGCATTACCTTTAGCAATTGCTCTTTCTTGTTTATCAATTGTATTCTCTATAGTTTTTATTTGATCTTCATTTGAAACAACAAAAGGTGTAATATTTATAATAACCTCTTTACCAGGACCTTTTTCAGTATCTTCTTCTTCTCCTATAAAATTAAGAACGTAGCTATTTTTATTTTCGTCAAACTTAAAATCAACACGTTTAATTTGACTACCGTTATATTTTCTATTTTCAAAATTTTGTAAAAATTTTTTCATAGAAGCTTCTGTTTTCTTTTGTCTTTCTTCGTTTTCTTTTATTGCTTGTCTCAAGTAATTAGCTTCGTTTTTATTAGTAGTAGTTAATAATTGTTTCTGCATAGCTTTAAGCTTAGCTTTATCTTCAGTTAAATCTTTATTAGCTTTTGTTAATAAACGATAATCTGGTAAAGATGTTGTTTTTTCAGAAGTTTCTCCTCCTTTTCCTGTTGTTTTTGCCTTATCTTTAACAATTTTACTAACTCTTGGATCTTCACCTTGATATCTTTGATTAGCAGGTATAAATTTATCTAAAGCTTGTTGATTCATATATTCATTGAAAGCTTTTATTTGGTCGTCTGTGCCTTCCCAAACGCTGCCATATTGTTCATGTAATTCCGTCATTCCTTCATAACTAGCAGATGCAGTAGAATAACTATTAGTTAAACCATTAAACGGCATTAAAGCATCCATGTTTTCTTTAATAGCAGGATAATTATAAAGACTTTGAGTTGTTTGATTTCTTATATTAGTTTTATCAATAATATCTATTTTACCATTATTTTGCATGTCACCTAATATACTAGTAACAGCTGTTTCCATTAGCTTAGTATTATCTGGAATAGTTTGAACAAAATCTGCACCGTTTTGCATAGCAGAATTAAATTCAGTCATGTTAAGTACTTCTCCTGTAACTAAATTTTCTACTATAGGACTTCCACTTTCATCTAATCTTATAGTTAAATCTTTTGGATTTGTATGGAATTTATTATTAAGCTGTAAAGCTGGTATATCATTATTAGCGTTTGTTTGTATTGCACCAATCTTGCCTTCATCTATATCTAAGCTAGCTTCGTACTTTTGGTTAACATCGTTAGATAGACCAACAAATGTAGTATAAGTATTTACATTAGAGTTTAATTGAGCTAATGCTTGAGTACCTATATCTACAGGAATAGAACCTTTATTCATTCCAGACACAATTTCAGAATATTTATTTATCATAGGAGCTAAGAACTCACTTTTAGTTCTAGAATTAAATTCATCACTAGGAGAAAGATCACCTGCATTAGTAACTTTATTCCAAAGTTCTATACTGTCATTTATATCAGTTTGTCTCGCCTTTGCTTTAGCTATTTTATTCTGCTCTTGACGTGCACGAACTATTTCATTTTGACGTACAACACTTGATTTTCCTCTATCTGTTCCAGAAGTTTTAGCTGTACCTGTATATTTCCAAGCCATTATTTATTATTTTTAATATTCATTTCCAAATAACCCACTAGCTATATTACTTGATGCTCCTATTAAAGCATCAGCTGCTACTTGTTGATATGCTAATTGATCTTCACGTGCTCTATCTGCTTTTCTTTGTGCAAAATATATTTTTTCATCTTCTCTAGCTTCTTGATTCTGAAACCTAAACATTTCACCTTCAGTTTGAGTTCTTTCTAATGCTTGTTGACCTTGAGCTCTTAATTTTTCATTGTTAACTTCTTGTTGTTCTATACTAGCTGCTATACCTTGCTTACTTTGAGCTGCAGCTCTTGCTAAAGCAGTTGCTCCACCAGCACTAGAACCAGTAGCTCTTAATGTATCTAAAGTATTAGCTAAAGCTTGATCAGTTTGTTGAGCTTGCATTTCAGCTGCTTGAGTAGCTACAGATAAATTAGCAAAAGGATTAGTCATATTAAGAGCTGGATTTTCTAATTTTTGTCTATTATTCATTAGTTGTTCCATTACACCTTCTTGTTCCTTTAGCTGTACTTTAGCTTTTCTACCTTTAATAGCCATATTTACGCCTTGAATTAATTCAGGTGCATTATTAGCTAATATATAATCTAATTCTAAATTACCCATATTTTAATTTTAATAAGATGACATTACATAATTAGATGAAACAGCAAATAGCTCTTTCATACCTCCTGGTTCTGTATCTGTATCAGTTGAAACTTTAACGGTAGCAAAATATCCTTTAATACCACTCATTTGGTCTCCAAAGATAACCTCGCCACTTCTAGCAACACTATTGTTTATTATGTTGCTTACATATCTATTTTCTTTTCTAGTAAATCCTGCATAAGCAAATGGTGGTGTAACTGCGTTAATACCTGTATTTGCTGGAGTATTTACTTCATAAGTTCCTTCTAAAAAGCTGTATATAGCTTTTGTTGTATCTTGATTTTCTATAAAATTATTTGTTACACCAGTACTAGTCCATTCTCTATTTGCTTGTTCTATATCGCCTTCAATACTGTCAACTTCCCAACCGCTGCTGCCTTCATAACTTATTGTATTGTAATTTTTAGTAACAGATGGATTTGGATTAAATATTAATGTAACATTAGATTCATTTGTAACACCATAAAAATTATTTCTATTATCGTTACTTGGTGATTCATAATAATGCTGCCATAATTTAGCATCGTTAAATGTATAATAAATATTTTTAATACTGCCTGCTTCAATTGGTCTATAAGTGTAAAAACTAGTCCAACCTAAAGCACCTTCATCAAATGAAACAGTACTATAAGTAGAATCATCATATTGGTTTATTGGAGCTTTTTGTAGTGATACTACATAGTTTTCTTGATGTATATCCCAAACTCCAACGACTCTATCTTTTTCATACATTACAAAAGCAATATCTGCACCAATAGCTATAGTACCAGGATTACCACTTAAATATATTCTTGTATAACCATTTGTAACAGCTTCAACGTTTACTTTGTAAATAACATTATTAACAACTAATGTCATACCTTTAACTATTTGTTCGTTAGCTAAAGTTATATCTATAAAGTAATGTACAACACCTGCTTGATCTGTTATATTTCCAGTATTATCAACTACACTAGACGTTGTATAGTTGGCTTGCCATGTGCTTGAAATTGTTGCTAGATTATCTCTAAAATAATCAGACATGCCATAATTAGAAATTTCTGTTAAACCATCTCTAGACAGTCTTAAAACACTTCCTCGGTTGACATCTGTAAAGTATTTTCTAAATCCGTACTTAGCAAACGACTCTGGGTTCTGACTTATACCGAATTGACCAGCATATGGTGTAATTTGACCTATAACTACTTGAGCTGTAGTAGTTAATGCTGAACCTTCTGCAGAATATATAGCATCTTTATCTATTAACGCGCCATTAACTTTATTTTCTTGAAATATAATTAAGTTAGTATTTTCTGCATACAATTTTTGTATACTACCCATAGCTGGATCTACTGATCTAGTTATTTCTTCTGCAGTTGAAAATACGTTTGTTTGATTTATGTCAGTTCTAGCGTTAAATATACCAGAATAAATAAGAGTATTGCCAAGTCTAGACTGTAAATTAGTGTTATCTACCATATAAGCTCTAACACCGTAATCAGTAGATGTATTATTATAACCACCTCTTATTCTGGCTTCTTCTATAATCCAGTTTAAATTTGCATCATCAGCAGCATAACCAGGAAAAGGTGGATAACCAGCTGGTTCCCACTCTAAACCAGGGAAAATAGGTTCATAAGCACTATTTACTTGAAAATCTTGAACTGTTTTTTTAAGCCAAAACGAATTAAAATATTTTACTTGTATATTAGCTGGCATAATTTATAATCACTTGTTTATTATTCTTGTTACTGTACATTTATTTGAAATTGACATCTTAAGGTAAACTCTAACAAGTTTCCGTTGTTGTTTGGAAACCCCGAAGAACCTACATATAAAAAAGATCCAGGACCTGTAAAACCGCCAAACATTGCATCATATATACCTATTTTAAAAATATAATAACTACTAATAGTATCGAATGAAATACCTTGCCAATTAAAAGGCGCGTTATTTAAATTAACATTTAAAATATATTCATCTGTTGAACTATCGTAAGTTATTTCAATACCTTTATTAAATCCAGCGTTGTAATAATTACCACTTGTTCCGAAATTACCACCTTGTAGAATAGTAGTGTCAAAATAAACTTGAGTTTCTAGCTTTTCTTTTGATGATATTATTGTATTATTTTTTATTTTAAATCTAGTTATTTCTCTTTTGTAATTTGAAGAATTTCCAACAACTAACAACTGTGGAAAAGTATAATCAAATGGAGTGTTAGTTCCAAATATAGAATCAAAATTATACTCTGTAGTTGTATTATTAAACCTGTCTGCAAGTGTTATTTTATTGTAAGTGTCTGGAGCTACATTACTTAATTGACCTTTAAAACTAATAACATTTTGTATGTCATTAGCAACACAATCAATTGTAAATGTATAATTTTCTTTAGTACCTGCGTTATTTCCATAATAAAATTCATTATTAGTTATTATGGCAAATTCAGTTTGTGGAGCAGTAACACTTGACACTAATTGAAAATCATTTGTCCTATCTTGTGGAGGAGTTGACCCATCAAACACTCTTAAATTACTCATATTAATTTCAGAAGCATCAGCAGTAGGATTACCATCAGATCTTACTAACTCAAAAAAGTTGGTTATTTGAGTTCCTTTAGCCATACCTTCAGTTAAATTAAAACCAATTTCAGTAAAACTTACTGGTCCTTCGTTGCCTGTATCTACCGCAGTATTTAAATCTGAAACTAAACCAGCAGTAGAAGTTTCCCAAAATATATCAAGTAGCGATGTGGTTGGTTCTGTTTCAAAAACACCTAAATTTCTATTTGTATATGTATCGCTGTTATTTGTACCTCTAACACTTAATATAGGATTAACACCTATTAAACTATTAGTAGTTAAAGTAGCTATGAATGGATTATCTTCAGACTTATAAAATAATTGAAGTTTTTCAGCACCTACTTCTGCATTTGAAGTTCCACTTGTTACATTGTATTCATTAGCTACTGGATAATATCTTGAAGACTGTAAAGTCCATTCACCTAAATCTCTAAAAGGTCTAATTGATACAGCTTCATCACCTACTAAAGGTGAAGCAAAAGTGTGTTGAGTATTATAAAATCTAGGAGTACCAGGGCTAGCATCAAATATAGGATTAACTCTATTAAACAACCTTACATCACTAGAATATATACGATCGGTTGGACCTACCTTGTTTAAATCTCTTGGAACTTTATTTATGTTGTCTCCAAATAAAACAATATTAGATGTTGCGTAAGGATTTGGATAACTTGGATATATTATTTGCTCTAAAGTTATAAGCTCATTTTTATCAAAAACATATGATTCACTTAAAGTTATAGTAGTACCAGCAATAGCTGTAATAAAAACACCTTTGTTTCCATTGTTAGTTACTATTATACTCATACCAACTTCAACACCATCTACATTATTCAAGTTGTGAGTTGATGACGGTGATGTGTTTTGACTTATAATTTCTTTTACTACTTCACTTTTTTTACTCCAAGTAATATTACCTGCTATAGCTCCAGGTACATATACATTGTAATATTCTTGTTCAGTTTGTTTTACTACAACTTTATAACTATACCAACCTAAAGGGTTTTCATAACTATACAAACCTGGATATCCTCTTTCAGACATAAAAGAAGGTATAGGTTCATTCATTATTAAACCTAAACAATTACCAGCCCAGTTTAAAGCACCACCAGTACCTGAGTTTGTATACCCTGCATAAATAGAAGACTTTTTATTATCACCACTTATAACAGCTAAATTATCAGAAGTAATAACACCTGAACTTCTACCATATCTATCCATTAATACTAAACCTAATTGGTAAGTTCTGTTTTGTTTTAACGTATGGTTAGGGTATTCTTTTCTAATTGTACTAGTAGCTATACTATTTTTTTGCTCTACTTTAGCGCTAAAATCTAAAGATATAGGATGAGTGTGCTTGTCTAAAAAATTACCATATACTACACGATTACCTATAATAGCTTGTGAAGCTGCTCTAATAGGTGCTTTATCTGAAACTCTAGTTATTTCGTTTTCTGGTAAAGTTTTAAACGGTTGAGTTGAATCGTATTGATAAGAATATGTATTAGAAGTATAAGAAATATTGTTTACTAAAATGTCTTCAATAACTTTAACTGTAGTATCTCCAGCATTTTTAACAAGTATTTGTAGTTCACTTATCTTATATAAGTCAGCGAGCTGAGATTGTTGAGCTGGCATAGGTATTTGTAAAAATATTTGGTCAACTCTATTTTCCATGAACTTAACTATACCTGATTCACCTGTGTTTTTCTCATCATTATATAAAAAATAACCATATTGCTTTGGAATAAACGCTATTTGGCTAAATGGCGCCATAAGTGAATATTCACCATCATCATATCTGTATCTATAACTATATCTTGGAAACTCTTCTTTTAATAAATCTGCATCACCAGCAAAACTAGAGCTATAATCAGGGTTTTTTCTTGATATTGTGGCAATATCTCCAGTTGTAAAATCAACTCCAGCAGTTTCAGGAGATATACCTACACTTGTAGTAACAGCTGTAGGATTAGATAAACTAGTTATTGTATATTTTTTACCACTACTAGGAAGACTTATTTGATCTCCAACAGCTACATCAGTATCTATAACTAACCCTTTATTTAAAGTAAAAAAACTTCCACCAGAGCCTGTAGGACCAGATAAATCAACAATTACGTTAGATGGTAAAAATTGTTCAGTTATACTTAGTAATGTGCTATTATTACTAGCGTCTATAAACCCTATTGACTCATATGGAGCGTATTTACATACTGTAATATCGTCTTCGTTTTGGTAATAAGGAAAAATATTAGTATATGGTCTAGCTAAAGCTGTACTTACATTAATTTTTCTAGGCTGGTTACGATTATCTGTAAAATACAAAAAATCTTCCAAATAGTCTGCTCCTAATATAGGGTGTGACTTTGAAAAATTTAAATAACTACCAGCTGCAAGAACAGCAGATGCACCAGTTTGAAAGTTATAATAACAAATAAAGCAACCAGGTCCAGAGTATCTTAAATTGTTAGTACCTCTATCGTTGGTTATCATAGCATCACCTGGAAAGTTACTAAGCTTATCATTAGAAGTATCAGTCCAGTCAGTTAAAAATACTATAACACTGTCTGTTTGTAGATTAGGTGCTTCACCTATAACTTCTAGATTTTTATAATTAATAGCATCAGTGTCTATATCAAATCCTAAAGCATTATACTTAGCTGTAACAGCACTAGTTACTATAGTTTCAAAATCAATAAGCTCTATATTACCTAAAATGTTTTCTACAGCACCTACATCAGCTCCTTCAGATTTACTTACTGATATGTTCTGCGCATCTCTATATTCTCCATTTGTAAGTAACCTAGCATCTAGGTCCTTATTCATTTTGGACTTTACGAATAAATTTTTAACTTCAGCCATTTAATTTATGATTTTATCCACTTAGATTTACCTCTCATTACTTGTACAAACTCATCTAACTTGATATTACTTAATCTTATTTTAGCATTTCTAAGCGCTGCTCTTCTGTCTTTCTTAAATCTTTGAACTATATACTCTGGTACATTTTGTCTTCCAGCTAACATAGAATAAGCTATATGCATGTACATTGCTTCTTCTGCCATTTTAGGTACTCTAGTATCTAAATCAGAAGATAATCCATCAGATATGTATTCTAGTATAATTAATCTATCTGTTAAATTACTACTAAAAGAAAATTTACCTTCTCTTTCATTTATAGTAAACCAACCATTTTTTTGACTAGTTTGTGGATTTAATCCATATCTTTGCCCATATGCCAACTTAGCCCAATCCCAGTTATATACACCAGTGTTTTGTAAATTAACATTAAAGTTTCCACTTAATTGATAATCAGGCGCAGACTTCCATCTTTCATCAGTTAACGATGCAGTTTCTATATTCTCACCATTAGTGTCTTGTATAATCTGACCATCACCATCTTGCTCTGGAACTGTATAAGGATTACTTGTTAATGTTGTTGGGTATATAATATGCTTAACACCTAATTCATCTATCCAAGATAGTTGTACATAGTTTACATAATCTTGTGGTATTGGTAATGACAAGCTTGGAGGTATAGTCACCTCTTGTGATTTAATACTTTTTAAAGTATCGTATGAAAATTCTTGTAATCCACGCTTAGCGTGAAATAGTACATCTGTTCTTTTAGCGCTAGATACTAATTTACCATGTCCAACATATCCAACTAAAAAGTTATCTATAATATCATTTAATGTTAAATAAGCGTAACTACCATAGTTGTTCCATATAGATGGAACATTTAGTTTTACAATTACAATTAATCCATTACCTGGTGCTGGATTAATAACTACTGTTTGTGGATTAGTAGTTAGTAAAGCAGGGGTTACAGCGACACCATTTACAGTAACAGTAAAGTTTTGAGTAACAGCGTCAGTACTTAATTTAGTATTAAATGTTGTAGGAAATTCTGTAGTAACACCATCACCTACAAAAGTATGTTGCCCTGCGTAATATTCTTCGTTAGTTTCTGTTATCAGTGCCATATGTTAGCTTTTTTGATTTACTTCATCTTGTTGCACCATTGAAGCTGCAGTTTGTACTATTTGTGGATCTCTTATTATTACTCCAGCGTACATAAGTATATTTAATATAACTTCTGTTTGCTCTATAGAATCTAATTCAAAATCTGTTGATGCAGCTGCTGAATATACATATTGTCCTAAACTACCAGCATTAAAACCCCAAACAACATCACTTGGTTTTTTAATATAATAAGCTTTTACTTTACCTTGTATAGTATCAGGATATACATAAAATAAATCACCTTCTTCTTTATATACAGGCCAAGTTTCTGTTGGTGCAGTTAAGTTGGATCTTTGTACTAAGTTATATTCTTTTTGGGTAAGTCTTTGTATTTCTACAGGAAGTGAACCGTTTGGTTCGTATTGTAATGTACCTATTCTATGTATTGCAGGATTTGCAACAGACATAGAAAAACTACCAGCAGCATAAGTAAGATCGTTACTTGTTTCAAATATAGATATTTTTTCTTCTGTAGTTTTTATTCTATCAGCATACTCAGAATCCATCTGAGCCACTTGTAATGGCACACGTAATTGTTGATTTAAATCTTCAAAATATTTTTCAAACATTTCAAGTTGTACTTGTGTACCTACTTTGTTGAACTCGTCAGGTGTCATATAACCTCTTTGTTCTTTATTCAATATAGATAACACTGTAGTATATACTGTATTTACGTTTATTGCCATTTTAATATTTTTAAAAAAAAAGGGTGGCGAAATACCACCCTTACTTATAGTTACTTGTTATTTAAGTTTTTTCTCTATTGATTTGTAAACTTCAAGTCCTTCATCTGTTTTAAACCACGCAGCCATAGCTGAATATGGGTTTTCATCAAATGGAACAGTCATTAGTTTACGACCATTACTAGCCCATTTAATTGTTCTTTGATCATCTGCTAATGAAATAATATTAGCTTCTGTTGCTCGTATAGCAAAGTTTCTAAGCACAACGTTTTCATCCTGTGCAAGGTCTAAAAATAGTTTAGGATTCTTTTTTGCAAATAGTAATCCATCTCTTTTTAACTCTTTACTAGAAAGCTTATTAACACTTGTACCTATTTCAACTCTTAATATAGCTTCTAATTGATCAATGTCCATGCTAGTTGCTATATTCATAGCTTCTAGTTCCATTTCTAAAGAATCATATTGATCTTCTGCTGTAGCTATAGGATCAAACTCAACAAATAATACACCATTGTGTGGGTGTTTATCTAAAAATTGTTGTAAAGCTTTTTTTTCTTTTTTAATAAATAAATGTCCTTCTTTAAAAACAATATGCGCTAAAGTTGCTGGCCCTTGTTGTTCATCAACAAAAATAGACTTTTGATTTGTAGCATATCTTAATTCTCTTTCATAACCTAAATCTGGATCAAACCAAACGCAAGGATATCTTCTTGAGTGCTTAGACATTATTGTGTATGTTAAAGGAGTTTTAGAACCTAATAAATAATAACTTCTATCTTTATACTCCCAAGTATCTTTTTTAACTTCAGCTTTAGCTGGAGCTTTTTTTTCTTTTGTTTCTTCCATAATATAATATAATATAATAATTAAAAAAGACCCCGCCGAAGCGGGATCTTATTACTGTTTGCTGTTAAGCAATAGCAACAGCTGGATAAATAGCCGCAGGCGTAGCCTCGTCATTATAAAGCTGTGGCGCAGGTACAAGTGTACAAACTGAACCATTAGCGCTAACTAGTACTGGCTCCCAAGCAGCTAGTATATCAGCTTCACTTGGAGGATTACCAGCACCGCCACTATAAGTAATACTTACAGTATCTTTTGCAGCGTCAATAGCCTCTACAGTTAATTCAACTACAGCAGCAGCAGACATTTTAGCAGCAACTACGTTAGTTCCATTAATGTATTCTATACCACCTTTTGCAGTACCACTTAAACCATCGTTTTTTTGGATTTTTATTAGTCCCATAATTTCTATATTTTTTAAATGTTTATAATTAATTAAGCTCCTTTGAATAACACGAAGTTATTAGCAGCTTGAGTTACTAAACATCTTTCAGATAAGAAATTAACTCTCATTACATCAAGATCAGAAGTATAAGCACCTCCAACAGAACCAGTGATCCAAGATTTAAATCTTCTATCTTCTGTTTCTGAAGCTCTATATCTTACGTGCAAAAATGGACGTCTGATATTAGCACCTAACATTTGATCGTATACTGTAGAAGTTCCAGCAGGAACAAGTACACCATCAATCTCCTTGTCTAATCCTCTAGTTGTAGCATCATTTAGATATTTCCAATCAGTTTTGTAGAAGTCATAAGAACCTCTTCTAAAACCAGAAAATCCAAAGTTTAATGCCATATCAGCTTCATTGTCAAAAAGACCATAAGAAGCAGCAGCTGTAGAAGCATAAGCTCCGTTCATTGCAGCAATCATATCGTCAAAATCTAACGCAGTAGATCTAGATAAGAATAACATGTTTTCTTCGATAGCACCTTGCTTATCTAAGTTTTTAAGGATTTCATCGAAATCACCTAAAGCACCAGAACCAGGAGCAGCAGCTCCAGCAAAGCCAGAATATACATTACCTCTTGCTTCGATAGCAGCAAATAAACCTTGTGTACCTTTGATGTCCTGTGTTACAGCGCCACCAGTAGGTGTAAAACTACTACCAAAAGGAGTATTAGTTGTTGACATTAATTCACCTTCAACCATTGACATTTCCATATAGTCTTCAAATCTTAGTCTTGTTTCAGACTCAGCTTTTAAATACCATAAAAATCCAGATGTTCCATCTTCAGTAGCGACTTCAATCCAGCCAATTTGAGCAGCATCAGAACCACTTAACTCATAATTATCTTTCATGATGATTGGAGAGTTGTTAAAAGTAGATAAAGTAGGCTCAATAGCACCAGTCATTCCATTAGTTCCTTTTGGAAATTCAGAACCATATACAAATAAACTACAGCTAGCAGCACCTGTCACGATTCCAGCTGGCATAGCAGCGTCATAAGCTTGACAAGTAAATACAAAAGCACTAGTCTCACCAACTACTAATAATTTAGTTGTCACTAAGCCTGTCGCATTATCAGAAACTAAAATAGTATTACCAACTCTTACACCACAAGTAGTTTCACCACCTTGAGGAGTAATTGTAATTGTAGCTGCAGGATGTGCTAATGGTTGTGTTACTTCAACAGTATCATAAGCTACGTGTAATCTATTTTGTTCAGACCAAATTACTTGATCAGACGTCATTGGCATTTCAGCGCCAACCATTCTCAAGAAACCAGATAAAGTTCTGTTTCCGTATCTTTCTACCTCTTGCTCATAAAGCTCAGGTAAATATTGTTGTGCCCATTGTGAAACGCCTAAGTTGTTAAAGTCAAGGTAATTATCTTGAACTGTAACTCTTTGTTGCATTGGAACAATAGACGCGGGAAAACTCCCACTTGTTGCAAAACTCATAATTTTTAGTTTTTAGTTTTTATTTTTGTTTTTTTCCTTTAAATTTCAACTTTGAACTATCAACGCCATTTATTGCTTTTACTCTTAACCCATTTATATATACGTCGCCAGGAGTAGTACTTCTAACAGTTTCATTTATATTTTTAGATTTTGCAGTAACATCTTTAATTGCATCGGCTTTGCCTTGCTCATAGAAATGATTTGCAATAGTATCAGCATTTCTAGCAGCATAAATTGCTTTGTGATAACCTTCATAATCTTTAACATTACCTTTATCGTCTAAGAACGTCTTAACGAAGTTTGTTAAATTTGATTGGTTATTAGCTACATTTTCAGGGTTTTGAACATTATAACTAAATCTTTTTTCTCCTAAATTAAACTCAAAACCTTTGAAATCTTTAGTGAAATAATTTTTAGTAGTGTTCTTAAACTCTTCGTGCTGCTTTTTAACGTTTTGTTGTTCTTTGTTGTATCTATTGAAGAACTCCATAGCTTTTTGTTGTTCCTGAGTAACGCCCGGTCTCAACTTGATCTCGTCGTAATATTTACTCTTTGTCTCTTCTAAAAAGCTTTTTGCTCTTGCAATTTCTTCTTTCTTCGCGAGTTTCTTTTTTCTTATATCGCGATCTTCATCTATATCTTCGTCATAATCAAATTTATCTTCCATAATAAATTCAATTTCATCTTGATCTAAATGAGGTTTAGTTTGTTTATAATATTCTTTTAATAATGCTTCATCATCTATATTAGTGTAATCAGCATTCAACCTAACATAGTCATTAATATCTCCACCAGTTTCTTTCATAAAATTAACCAGCTTTTCTACATTTTCTGGTAAGTTTATTTCTGGTTGAGGTTCTGGCTCTGAAGTTTTTTCTTCTTCAGCTTTAGGTTGTTCAGTAATTTCAGTAATAGTCGCTACTGGTTCTTCTTTTTTCTCTTCGGCAGCTTCTTGTTTTTCGGCGTGTGCCTCTCCCACTTCTCCGCCATCTTTGGGAAGTTCGCGTACATCCACCTTCGTTGTGCTTGACTCTGGAACGGCATCTTCTTTTATTTCTTGTTTTACTTCTTCCTTTTTAGGTTCTTCTTTTTTAGCTAAATCTAACTTCACTGTTTCTTGCGGTTTTTTATTTGCAAGTTTTTTAGGTTTCTTTTTTATTTTAAATTCACCTTGTTCTAATTCTCCAGTAGGAGTTTCTTTTATTTCTTCTGACATAATATAATATAATAGTTTTTATTTGGTTTTAAGTGATTGTAAATGCACTCATATCTAATCCAGCAGGATTATCTTGCTCTTCAAAATTAGTTGGAGCAGAATCATTTTGTCTTTGACTAATCATTTTACTTTGTTGGCTAGCTTGTATTCTAGTTCTTTTATCTTTACGATCTTCAATTTCTTTTTCTTTAGCTTTATCTTTTTGCATATCTATTTGAGCTAGCTGCATATCATACTGAAACTTTTGCTCCATTAGTTGCTTTTTAATAATAGCTTCTTGCTCCATTTTTTGGATATCAAACTGAGATTTACCTTGTTCGATTTGTAAAGTAGTTTCAGCCATAGCTTGCTGCTTTTGTACTTCAGCCATAGCCGCTTGTTCAGATGCTTGAGCATTAGCTTGAGCTTGAGCTTGTATATTAGCCATTTGAGCTTCTTGATCTTGCTTTTGCTTTTTCTTTCTTCTTAGTTTCAACAAAGCATTGGCTAACTGTAAGTTTTTAACTTCTCTAATATCTATAGCATCTTCAAGATATATTTGGTTTTGCTGTAAAGCCATTTGAACGTTTTGCTCTAACATAGCTTTCTGCTCTTCATCTGGCTCTAGTTGTAAGAATATACCAAAATCTAATAAGTTTACAGAACTAAGTTCTTGTAATGTGTTCATATTGAATCTAGATATACTACTTTCTAATGCTTGTCTAGTTAATGGAAACATTAAAGCATCAGCTATTCTTAGTGTTATATTTTCACATGTTCTAAGAGTTATATACAAACTAGCTTGCAGTATATGCCTTGTAGCAGTATTACTGTTAGCAGCGGCTAATTTCTGTAGACCAACTAAAGCATTTTTATCTGGTTGACTACCGTCTCTAGCTTCATTAAGCCCGGTTACATCTCTTATCATTTGTAAGTAATACTGATAAGTTTGTATTAAGCTTTGTATTTTAGCACCACCAGATGATGTTTGTAATTCTTGTATTGGAACTTTACCACGGTTTGGATCTCCATCTTGAGTTAATGATCTACCAACAATAGAACCAGTTTGGAAATACATGTTAAGTGCTTCCTGTGGATTATAATTAGTACCATTACCTAAATCAACCTCAGCTAAACCATCTACATCTAAGTAAACACCATCAGGAACTATCCTAGACATCACCTGCTGCAGTTTAAGATGTGTTAACTGTATCATGTCAGCAAAACCAGTAATACGGTTTACTAATGAATCTATACGTCCTTTATACATTCTAGGAGCGCATATATTATAATTCATATGTACTTTTACTAAATTAGAATTAGGTCTTGTCATGTTTTCAGACATTTCCCATTTTAACATTTTAGGATGACCTAATATTTTAGCTCCAGTATATAATACTTCTATAGCTCTAAAAGCTTTATTAAAGTTTTCATTTTCAGGTGGATTAAAAGTATCTGTTTTTTCAATAGCTTTTTCTAGTCCAGTTGGTGTTTGTTTTATTTTAAATACTTGATTAGCATAAGTCTTGTATTCAAAGTATAATACTTGAACATTATTGTTATTATCTTTACCATTCCAGTTTCTTAAATACTCTTGGTTGCCAGGATATTTTTGTATTTCTTCTAGCTCAGCAGCAGTTAAATATGGAAATTCTTTTTTAAGCTCTACTAAACTAATAGATTTAACTTCACCAACATAATATATGTCTTCAAAGTTTGGATCTTCAGTATATGAATAAACTAAATTTACTGGATCTACATAATCAACTGTAACGCCTTCTGATCTATTAAAGCTAGTTTTTGTAGCACCAATACCTAAGACAGTTAAATCATAATTAACTCTTCTGTTTACTAAGTCATATTTGTTTTTAGCTAATACATTATTTATTGCTTCTTCTTCAGCTACCTCAACAGACTGCTTATAATCCATCTGCATATGAACTTCTAGTTCTTGTGGATTTTCAGGCGCATTTTCTCTGTCTCTATTAGAATACATATTTATTCCAGTAGATTCTTGAATTTTTGCAATAAATTCTTGAGCGTTAATATCTCTTAATAAACCTGCTGCATAATCAGTTCTTTTCTTTAATGACTCTGGATCTTGAGCATAAGCATTAATATCATAGTTTCTTTGAGATATCCCATTAACTACAATATCTACAAACTTAGGTATAACAGGTACTGGTTTCCAGTCAAGATTCAAATATGATAAATCACCGTTAATAGATAGTTCATCTTTATACTTTTGTATAGACTGTTCACCTCTAGCATATAATCTTAAATTGTGGAAGTTATTATAGTTTGTATTAAATCTATATGCTCCACGATAATTAGTAAACCATTCTCCTTCAATAGCTCTACCTACTTGAAGTCCATACTCCAACGTTGCTTTTTCTGCATCTGGTACTACCTGATCTGGAAAAGTGCTATTTGTGTTTGTATAAATTTGCATCTATTTTATTATTTTTGAAATTGATCCTTTATTATCATATCTTTTAAAACCTAAATTAACTTTTGTTTTAACAACATCTCTAATAGGTTTATACTTATTTTTATTACAAGCCATAATAGCAAGTCCAGAGCTTATAGAAGCATCATGCTTAGTTCTATTATTTATATTAAATTTAGCCCAGTCTTCTAAAGTTCGCTGCATATACATGTCACCATAGTCTTCACCTAAATAACCTACATGTTCTTCTATATAAGTCTCTATTGCAGCTGCGTGTGCTTGTTTAATATCTTCACTAGAGTTAGGTATACCACCTATTTCTTTTTCAGTTGTAGAAAGCTTATTCCATATTTTATCAGGACGGTTCATGCTAAAACCTCTATAACCTCTACGTTTTAAATAATATAATAATCTAGGTTTATTATTTTCAGCAAGTATTGGCATACCATAAAAAACTAAAGCCATAAGTACATCTTCAAAAAACATTTCAGCTGTTTGAGGTCTAGATATATATTCTAAAAAGAAGTGGTTTGGTGGTGCGTCTTCCATTGAAAACTTAGTTAATCCATGTAGTGATCCATTAGACCCTTTGCCGTCGACAGTACCACTAATATCATAAGAGTCACAACCAAATGCTCCGACATGATCATTTCCAGGGTATTTAATTCCATTTTTTATAATTACTCGGTTTTGAAGATTTTTAGGTGGAACCCATGATATCAAAAACCTACCGTCATTATTTGGGTAAAATATTACCTTACTGTCTTTTATACCGTTTTCCCACTGAAAACTTCCTTTTGTTACAGAAGCTACGTTATGTACTTCTTCATTATAATCTACTTGTTCGTATATTTTAACAAGGTTAAATAATGATTCTTTTGTTTCATCTCTAAAAGCATGTTTCTCTGTACGAGGAAACTGCCTGTAAAACTCGTTTAATC
>WLWG01001854.1_pt1 | contig 17596 bp, 25 predicted proteins | sample 6712871 | NCBI WGS metagenome assembly WLWG01 (sample SAMN12718693, study PRJNA515312) | sponge metagenome | isolation source: marine sponge | host: Mycale hentscheli | place: New Zealand: South Island, Marlborough, Capsize Point | collected 2003-05-01
TTAGTTAAACCTTCTATTGATTCTCTAAGCTTTTTAATTTCATTTTCTATTGACATTTTATTATAAATTTTAAATTAATAAACATTTTAATGATAGTCTTTCCTATCAGTCATTTACTATTATTTCTAGGACCTAAGCTCTAAATAAATTCTGTGTAACCTTGCCCAGAATATTGTAAATTCAAAAATTCTTATTTTATTTATTATTTCTAATAAATCTTGTTGTCGTGACCCACAAACCAAAATTGCCGTTCTTCTTTTATAGCTTCCTCTAGTTGTTCTAAAGGAAGTCTTGAGATGTTTGTCATTAGTTCAATAATAAAGATATTAAATCTATAATTGTTTATCAGCAAAACATTTGTACTGTTTGCAAATTGCTTCAAAAGATGCAAAAGGCTTAGGGAAGGATGTGTTTGGATTAACTACCCACCATCCAGTAACTTTAGAATAAACTGCTGTTAATTTTCCTGTTTTATGTTCTGCTGTTATTTTCATTGTTTTTATCATTTTAAAGTTTATATTTGTCTAACTGACTTTTATATTATAGATCATTAAATCTTTAATGTAAACAATTATTTTACTTATTTTAAAATATATTTTAATTATTGTTAACTATGATCAATTAATTTTCTTATTTGTTTTCCACATTTTTTACATTCATAAATTTCAACATTTCTTGTTTCTGTTATAAATTGAACCTTTTTAAGTTCATATTGATGTATGAAATGAATATCTGATAAGTATCTAAATAATTTATTGATCATAACTTTATTTTATTGATTTATAACAAGTATTTAAAACACTTTCATTTATAATTAACTCATAAGTCCTAGTATTGATATAAATTATTTTTTCTAAATCTATTTTTTTAATTTTAATAACGATCCCTTCTATAATTTCTTTAGATTTAAAATCTTGTATTTTAATTTTATCATTAATTTTCATTGTTTTTATCATTTTAAAGTTTATATTTGTCTAATTGACTTTCTTATTATAAATCCCCCTATTCTTAAAGTAAACAATTATTTTACATATTTTAAAATAAATTTTAGTTATTGTTAAAAATGAACAATATTACCTAATTGGCCTCGTTCAATATTATCATATACCCTCATAATTAAAGTGTCTTGATCTTTAGAATCATATTCTTTAAAAAATTCATCAACTTTATCAAAAACATAGCTCAATAATTCAAAACCATATATTTTATCAAATGTAATTTTTTCTTCAATAACTTCAGTGCAATGTTTTATTCTTTTAAATATACATTCTTTTGGTAATTGGCATGAGCAATGTAAATTATCTAACTTAGTATTAGATAATGGAGGATTATTAAAATTTTTCATAGTTAGTTTATTAAATTTTCTTGTTGATTAACACTAATAAAAAATTTCCAATCTTTAAAGAAATCGGGAATTTCTCTATTAGTCCATTTAGGAGGCTTAATATCATTAAGCCATTTTTTAATTAATTGACGTTTATAAGCATAAGGAATTTTATATTGCTTATATTCGGTGCAATTAAAATCAAAATTCACATAAATTGAATTATATTTAACGTCTAAATATTTAGCACGAGAAAATTTATCTCTATTAATTTTATTTAAAAATATAGGATTTAATTTACTATAAGATAAGTGAGGTTTTTTATTAGGAAAGCGGTATGATCTTTCTTTATTCAACAATTCCCAATAAGCATAAAGATAAAAGAAATTATTTAAACATCTTCTTGCCCATATAGAACAAGGGTGATTGACATGAGTATCTTTATATAATACTTCAGGATTATCATTATAAAATAATCTATAAGCCGTGCATAACATCTGAGCTGTTTCAAGTATCATTTTATTTAAACGTAAATCATCTAAATGTTGAGACGATATAAAAGGATCGTAATCTGTAATAAATATATTCATAGTTTTATCATTATAAGTTTATATTATCTAATTGAATTAATCAACTGACAAAACTATTATAAAAGGCTATTTTTTAAATGTAAACGATTATTTTACATATTTTAAAATAAATTTTAATTATTGATAATTTGTGTTTACATTTAAAAAACTGTATTTTATAATTACTAAATTAAATATTAACCTTTAACTATAAATATAAATAAAAATGTCAAACGAAGAATTATTATCTTTAGAAGATATTCAGTTATTATTGAAAGATAAGCGGCTTTATGTTGTGTCAAAAGCAACAGGACTTAGCTTTCCTACTCTTAAGAAAATGGCTGATGGAAAAAAACAAAACTTTACATACAAGACTATTAAAGCTGTTTCTGACTATCTTAAAAAATAATTAATCAATATCAAGGAACGATGGTAAAAAACACAATTATAGATCAATATTTGTCTTCAGGTAAAAATTTAATGCCTTTAGATGGTAAAATACCTAGAACAGGTTGGAGAAATACAATTTATCCTAGAGACAAATTATTTAGTCATAATGACAATATTGGATGGCAAATATCTAATAAGGACCTTGTTATTGATATCGACCCTAGAAATGGTGGCGTAGAAAGTTTTAAGAAGTTAGAAAAACAGTTAAAAATAAAGTTAGATTATAACGTTAAAACTCCAAGAGGAGGGAATCATATCTATCTTAAAATTCCTGAAAACTTTATCGGACTATCTTTTAAAAAGACGTTAAAAGAGTTTCCAGGTGTTGACTTCTTAACTGAAGGATCTTATTGCCTCATTTGTGATTGTAAGACAAAAGACGGAAAATATATTTGGGTTGATGATTTATTCGGTGGATTTGTTCAGTCAGATGCTCCTGAAGAGGTTTTAAAGCTAATAAGTTTTGAAAGTAATGTTACTATAGCAGGAGAAGACTTAGGAGATTTTAACGGAATTGTAGGTGGAACATCATCAATGTGGCCAGAAGATAAAGTATTAATAATGCTTGATAAACTTGATCCGTCTATGAAAAATGATGAATGGGTTAAGGTTGGAATGGCTTTACATGATTGGGATCCTATTAAAGGAAAAGAGTTATGGGAAGAATGGAGTCAAGAAGGAGACAACTATGAAGAAGGCCAAACGGATAAAAGATGGAAAAGTTTTAAAATAGGCCACGGCGTAACTTTAGGGACTATTAGTTACATGGTAAAAGAAGTTGCTTATGATGAAGCATCAGAAAAGGTAAATGAGATAATAAATAAGATTCAATATTCTAACGAAAAGCAAATAGAGTTCGAGTTATTTCCAAAAATAAGAAAGTTAGGCTTTTCTAAAATAGCATTAGAAAAAATTGCTAAAACAATCCAAGATCGATTAAAAGAATTAACTAAGGCAAGAATGCCTATATCTGAAATAAGAAATGAAATTAGTTATAATGGAGTTGTTTCAGGAGAGTTTATTGAAGACGGAGAAATACCTGAATGGACTAAAAGTTGGGTTTATGTGAATAGTCATACTTGTTTTGCTAACTTAAAAACTCTTAGGCTTTTAAAGACAGAAGCATTTAATTTAAAGAATGGAAAGTATGTGCCTGATTCAACGAACGGAAGCAAACAATCTGCAGCAAAATATGTAGCTGATAGAGGATTTATTGAAACTGTTGATATGATGGCATATTTACCTAATATAAATGAATCAATTGTTACAATTGATGATTTTAAAGTATTAAATAGTTTTAATAGTAAGACGGTTCCAAAAGCAGTTTCTAAGTATACTAAAGATGGATTAAAAGCTATTGAACTTGTAAAGAAACATATTAACTTTATTTGTGGAAATGATAAAAATAGTCACATATTTACTCAATGGATTGCTCATCAGATTCAATTTCCAGGTAAGCAGATTTTATGGTCGCCTGTTATTCAATCTATTCAAGGTGTTGGTAAGTCGTTTTTTGGAGAACTCTTAAGATGTTGTTTAGGGGATAGAAATGTTGGGACGGTTAGTCCTACACAAGTTGTTTCAGATTTTAATGGTTGGGCAACAAATGTAAGTGTTAATGTATTAGAAGAATTAAGAGTAAAAGGACATAATCGCCATGACGCTGTTAATTCATTAAAGCCTTTGGTAACGGATAGAATGATTCAAATAAACGATAAAGGTGTAAAACAATTCATGACTTATAACACTACTAATTATATCTGTTTTACTAATTATAAGGATTCAATCCCTCTTGATTCTGATGACAGAAGATGGTGGGTAATTTTTGTTCCTATTGATTCATTAGATGAAATGGCTGAAATTGTAGGCGAAAGTGTAGTTACTTATTTTCCTAAGTTATTTCATGCTGTAAGGACTTATGGCTGTGAAATAAGAAAATGGTTATTAGAATTTGAGCTAACGAAAGAGTTTTTAGCTATCAAACAAGCTCCTATGACTGATGATAAAATGAGCATGATCGCTACTGAGGAATCATCTTTGGAAGGCTATGTTGAAGTTAAAGAGATGATTGAGAAAGGGGGTAAATATTATAATAAAGATGTAGTTTCATCTTCTGATTTGTTCAGCGATTTAATGTTCGAACATCCTGATTTAGATATAAAAACTAGTAAAAGAAATTATATTTTAAAGAAATTAGGCTTTACTGTAGCAAGTAAGCTTATAAAAATTAATGGTAAATCAAGAAGGATGTGGGCAAAAAAGAATTATAATAATAATAATAAAATAAGAGAGTTATTAAAGTAACTCTCTTATTTGTTGATTTTTGTTGTTGATTTTTGTTGTTGATTTTTGTTGTTGATTTTTGTTATTGATTTTTGTTGTTGATTTTTGTTATTGATTTTTGTTGTTGATTTTTGTATTTACTTTTGGAATTTAATAATTAAAATTAGATTTATATATTATCAATTTTAATTTAAATTAAATAAAATTATGGCACAAAAAGATTTAATCCCAATGAATAAGAGAACGAAAGAGAAACAAAAGGAAATAGCTAAAATGGGTGGAATAAAATCTGGAGAGTCTAGAAAACGAAAAAAAGAATTAAAAGAAAGATTCAAATTAGGCCTAGAAATTTTTACAGAATTAAAAGCTAGGGAATTAAAATTAAATGGAAATGAGGAGGCTGCAAAAATAGTAAAAGAAATTGGTTTAGAGACATTTACATTTTTAGATATACTCCAGGACGAGAAGAATAGCCCTCAGATTAAATTGCAGGCGATTAATGATATATTGGATAGAGTGGAGGGAAAAGCTACTCAGAAAAGTGTTATAGACGCGTCTGTAAATGGTGAAAGAGAATTGTCTCCTAAAGAAATTGAATTAATTAAGAGGCAATTAGAAAAAGAAGCCAAAAAATTAAAATGATTTTAAATCATCATTAATTGTTGATTCTGTATTTTCTAAATAAATTTTGAATATTATATAATTTTTCAGTATTTTTATATAAATAATTTAATATTGATTTTGGTAATTTATAAGGATTATCCACGGCAAATTCTTTTTCATTATAAAATATTGGCCAATCGGCGTACCAACCGTCCGATATTCTTATTTTATTTTCTATAATATCTATTTTCCAATTTCCAAATTTTATAATTATTGTTTTATTCATTTTATTTTTATCGTTATATTTATATTTATATTTATATTGATTATGCCATCTAATTAATGCCAATCATTAATTGTTGATTTTATTTAAAATTTCTTTTTCAATTTCAGTATCCCAAAATTCTTCAGGCATTCCGCCACCTCCGTCTTTATCAATATAAAATTCATATTTTGATTTTTTATGTTCATTTTTATGCCATAATGTAATTTTATATCCTGAAATTAATTTTTTTATTTTAAATCTAATTTCTTCATTAATTCTATATTTTAAGAAATTTACGTTATTTCTAGAAAGGTTTTTTAATTTTTTCATGTTGATTTTTGTTGTTGATTTTATATTGATTATATTATTCTATTAATGTAAGAAAATTAATTGATCATAGGTAACAATAATTAAAATCAATCATTAATTGCTCTATTTCGTCTATTATTTCTAAGAATTTTTTTAAATAAATGTTGATTTTATTTATTAATTCGATAGGATTGCCTTTATACGAAGGTATTTCAATAACGATTTCATTATCATTATTTATAAGGCATTTAAATGTGAAATTAGAATCTGATAATGCGATAATATTATCGTCGCGACCATAATATAAATTTTGTTGATTTTTTAATTCATATTCTAAATTATCAAATAATAAATTTACGTTATTTCTAGAAAGGTTTTTTAAATTATTTATAGTCATTTTATGTTGATTTTTGTTGTTGATTTTATATTGATTATATTAATAAACTATTGATTCTAATTTACGAACTTTGTACATTTCTAATTCATATAAACTAGTCTGAACTTCAGCAAAAAACTGATTATCAGAATGCATTATTTTAATGCTAATTTTTTCAGCATTTTCAGTAAAAATTTTAATCATATCTAATATTTCATCAGTTGTAAATTTAGATTTAATTTCTTTTATAGTCATTAAGTTTATAGATTTTTTAATTTTCATAGTTTTTATCATTTTAAGTTTATATTTATATAATTAATGTTAATCATTAATTATATTTATTATAAATCATTAATTTATAAATGTAAACAAAAAATTTACGTATTTTAAAATTAATTTTATATAAATTAAAATATAATTAATGTTAATCATTAATTATATTTATTATATTTATTATAAATGTAAACAAAAAATTTACGTATTTTAAAATTAATTTTATATAAATTAAAATATAATTAATGTTAATCATTAATTATATTTATTATATTTATAATATTTATTATAAATGTAAACAAAAAATTTACGTATTTTAAAATTAATTTTAATTATTATAAATTTGATAATTATTATAAATTTGATAATTATTAATTATATTTATTATATTTATAATATTTATTATAAATATAAACAAAAAATTTACGTATTTTAAAATTAATTTTAATTATTATAAATTTGATAATTATTATAAATTTGATAATTATTATAAATTTGATAATTATTATCATTTTATATTTATTTTATATTTATCTGAAACGATCGCGGTAATAATGATTCTTATAATTCGTGCTATCTTCTCTAAAATTATACAAACATAAATTTTCCAAAATCGCTTCCAAATAAAAATAGCCTCCGGGAAAACCCAGTAAAATTTTTCGGAAACGGAACTCAAATAAAAATAGCCTCCGGGAAAACCCAGTAAAATTTTCCGATTTACTTTTTAGATTATATAAATTATATTTTAAAAGGTTATAATTTATATAAATAATAGACGTATGCCAGAAATTTACAATCCTTCAACATTAGATTATCTTGTAAGAGACAAATTAGAATGTTTTTACGAGCAATCGTTTGAAAAATTTGATGGAGGTGAAAAATATTTAGATAATTGGTATATAGGGCTGCTTTGTGAATATTTGCAAGCATTCGCTAATGGAGAAATAAGGAAATTAAATATTAATATTCCTCCTAGGTTCGGTAAATCAGCATTATGTAATGTTGCATTTTCAATGTGGTATTTAGGATTGAATCCTGAAAAAAGAATAATTTCTATATCTCACTCGGCATCATTATCACAAAAACTTCACTCTTTTGCAAGAGCTATATCAAATTCCTCTTGGTATCATAGAGCTTTTCCTAAGTTTCATATTGATACTAAATCAAGAACTTTGAAAATAGATCAATCTGAGACTAAAAATACACAAAATGCTTTTGTTACTTCTAAAGGCGGTTTTAGATTAGCAACTTCTGCCATGGGTTCAATTACAGGTGAAGGTGCAAACATACTTATTTTTGATGATTTAATGGATCCAAGACAATCTATGTCAGTAGTAGAGAGCGAATCTATATTAGAATGGACTAAAACTACTGCATTTTCAAGGTTTAATAATAGAAAAAAAGGGCAAATATTAAATATTCAGCAAAGGTTAGGCGCAACTGACTTTACAGCAACTTTTGTAGACGATTCTTGGGAAAATGTAATAATTCCAATAAAAGCTAAAAGGTCTAAGATTTACCATTTTAATAATTTTCTTCATGTGAATAAAGCAGGCTCGTATTTAGAGCCAAGGCGTTATGGAGATAAGGAATTAGAAGAAGATCGTTATTTAATGGGAACAAAAGCTTTAGAGGCCCAGTTTTTCCAAAATCCATATCCTGACGACGGTGAGATATTTCGTCGAGAATGGTTTAGATATTATCAGTTTTTACCTAAAATGGATTATTTAGCAATTTATGCTGATACTGCGTCAAAAGAAGGCAGGAATAACGATTACACAGTGTTTATGTGTTGGGGACTTTTGACTAAAAATCAAAGAAAATATGCATATCTTATAGATGTATTTAGAAATAAGATGACTACTCCCAAGCTTTTAAGGGCTGCTAAGGATTTTTGGTTAAAACACCAGTCTAATGATCACGACTCGCCTTTAATAAAATTTGCTGTAGAAGATAAAAGTTCAGGTATAGGCCTTATTCAACTATTAGAAGATGAGACAAACATACCTGTGACTAAGCTTTATCCTGAGAAAGATAAGGTTGCAAGAGCAAATGACATTTTACCTAGAATGGAGTCGCACCAAGTATTATTTCCAAAAGACGCGCTGTGGTTAGGGGCTTTAGAGAAAGAGTTGCTAACTTTTTCTGCTAAGAAAGGAGCAAATAAGAAAGATCAGGTGGATACGTTAACCTACGCAATAAAAGATTTACTTTTCGATCCAGCTGATCAAAGATTAAAGCCTATGAATTATTCAGCATTATTAAAAGAAACTTCAATTTTAAATAGACTATGACAAAGAAAAAATTAGTTAAAGCTAATAACAATAAAACTTTACAATCAATAAATCATGATGGATATATTGATATTGCTAAAAAATTAGGAACTAAAACATCAGGAAATAATGGTTTTTCTTTAACTTTAGCAGACGATAATTTATTTGCGGCTTTATATGTAGGAAATGGTCTTGTTAATAAATATATCAATTTATTAGCAAATGACATGACAAGACAATGGATAACTATACCTGAAGACACTGAGGGAAATATCCTTAATTATATGAAAAATCTTAAAACAAAATTTGAGATTAAGAAAGCTATAAAAGCAACAAAATTATTTGGAGGAGCTATTATATTTATGGTAATAGAAGACGGTTTAGAACCAAACCAACCTGTAGATATTAATAATATTACTTCCATTAAGAAATTAAAATTTTTTAGTAGGAAAAATGTAGTAATTGATCAAACTAATTATTATGATGATCCTTTATCAGAAAAATATGGAGAACCTGAATATTTTACTATTTATTCTGAAAGCGCAATTCCAAAAGTTGTTCATGAGTCAAGATGCTTAGTTTTTACAGGTGAATATTATCCTGCTGATGAACTAGGTTTACAACCAAATCACGAAAAGTTCTGGGGAATATCAATTCTTCAGTCTTTACATGAAATATTTGAAAATTACGGCCTTTCATTAGAAGCTTTACTTAAAGTATTCCAGAAATTTAATATTGACACTTTAAAAATAAAAAATTTAATGCAATTACTAGCAAATCCTGATGGTCAAAAGCAACTAGAAGCAAGGGCACAAATATTTGATTTAGCAAAATCTGTTTCAACAACATTAGTATTAGATTCCGAAGAAGATTTTGACGTTGTTTCTCAATCTTTAACAGGAGGTGTTTCAGAAGCATTTGCAAAAATACAAGAAACTGTAGCAGCTATGGCAGGAATCCCTACAAATATTTTAATGGGAACAACTACAAAAGGTCTAAATACAAATAAAGATCAAGAAACAAGACTTTATTATGATAGAATTAAATCGGATCAAGAAGAAGAAATATTGTCACAATTAGAATATTTAACAAAATTAATTTCTTATTCTAAAGATTCTAAATTAGATCAAAATAAAGAGTATTTAATAGTGTTCAACTCTCTATGGCAACAAACTGATGAAGAAAAAGTTGAAATGAGAAGAAAACAAGCTGAAACTGATCAAATCTATATCGCTAACGGAGTATATGATCCTAATGAGGTTAGAGAATCTAGATTTGGAAATAGTAATTATTCTATTGAAACTGAAATAGAAGGAGAAGTCGATTTAGGAAGTTTCAATGATAATAATGGAAATAATAATCAAAATAACGAAGAAGATGGCACGACTGATATATAATAAAGATAAAACTCAAGTTTATTTAATTGAGTTAGACAATGAAATAATTATAGATATTAATGAACATAGTATGCATAATGATGTAGATTCTAGAATTATTTTTAAAGGATGTTTAATGTATGAGTATTGTAAAAACTTCTTGAAAACTAATTTTTCTATTGATTTAGATAATTTTATTGAAGATTAATATGGCTTTAAATCCAATATTTAAACAACAAGTATTAATAGCTCATGGAGGTAATGTTAAAGTTAAAAAACGAATTGCCAAATGGTTATATCCTAATAATGCTGAAAGAATTTATGAAAGGCAGTTAGTTAAGTTGTTTAAAGAGTTAAATAATAAAGTAAAAGAGTTATTATATCCTCAACTTGAATTTTTAGTTGCTCAAGCCAATTCAACAAGGCCTGATGATAAGGATTTAAGATTAGATTTATCTTGGACAGACAATATTAAAGAACTTTATAATAAAACTCAATTAGATTATAATTCAACGATCAATTCAACTGTTAATAATATGACATTTGAACAGGCTGAAAGAATATCTAGTTATAATAAAGAACAATTAATAAAAGTAATTCATTCGGCTGTTCAAGTAAATCCAATTTTATCAGAATCATACTTAGAGCCTCAAATAAAAGCTTTTCAAGCAAATAATGCTTCGCTAATTACAAAACTTGCTGATGAACAAGCAAGAAGGATGGAAGAAACTTTATTTAGAAATTTATCAGCAGGTAATGGCGTAAAAGTTATTAAAGAAGAAATAGAAAAAGGATTTGGCATAGGTGAACGTAGAGCAAGATTAATTGCAAGGGATCAAACAAATAAATTTAATGGTAATTTAACTGAGCTAAGACAACAAGAGCTTGGAATTGGTGAATATTGGTGGAGCACATCTTTAGATGAAAGAGTTAGAGAAACCCATAGATCAAATCAAGGTAAGACTTTTAATTGGAATAAGCCACCCGCTTCCACAGGTCATCCTGGAGCACAAATACGTTGTAGATGCACAGCCCAGCCTATAATTACGTCAGAAATGTTCAATTAATAAAAAAGTGTACTTTTACCAATTTAATGTTTTATAATATAGTATGGATAGAATTTTAAAGGCTTATAATGCTATAATTTACAAACTTAAAATGATAAAAACTATGAAAATATTTACAATTATAATTCTTTTGTTTACAGTTTCATGCGTAGGTATGGGAGACTTTGCTTATAAAGTAGATTTTCAACAAAGGTTGAAAGATTATACTTTTGATTCTGATTTAGCTTTGAGAAAAGTTAAAGAAGACGATATGAAATTTGAAGATGATAAAGAAGTTAAAATTATAAAGATAGAAACTATAAAAGAGCTTCCTGGCAGTTTAGCTAGAATGTCGGGTGAATTAAATGGTTATGCAATAACTCATTATGTTAAATTTTCAACTGATGAAGAGTTTTTTGTTTATGAGGATATTTTAAAAGGGTATGCTGAATCAAAAAATTCTGATGTTTTAGTTTATATTGTTGCTAATGACGTTTTAAGATATAATCTTTATAATGATAATGAAACGCTAAAAATTGTAAAAAGAAAAGGATATAAATTGTTTAATGCTTTTTTATTTTCAAGGGTTGAACTTGATAAGACAATTAAAATTAATAGTAATTGATGCCTAATAACGATAATTCGACAAACGATATTAAGAAAGATAATATTGATGTTGTAGAAGCAATCAGATATGATAATTTTAACTTAGATGAAGTTAAATTAACAAAAACACCTGAAGGCTACTTAGAAGGATATGCTATAGCCACTAGAACAGGGGTATTTAATTATATGAAAGCTGATGGTTCTATTCAAAGAGAATTAAGACTTGCTGACGAGGTCTTTAAAGATGATGCAATAAACTCATTCAAATTACTTCCTATTACTGACGATCATCCACAAGAAGAGGTTAATGCCGATAATGCTAAAGAATTAGCTGTTGGATTTACCGGCGAAGATATAAAACGTCAAGATAGTTATTTACTTACTAAATTAAAAATAACTGATAAAAAAGTAATAGATGCGATAAACTCAGGTAAACGGGGCCTTTCTTATGGATATAAAGTTAATCTTGTTAAGAAAGACGGTGTTCACAACGGAGAAAAATATGATTATGTTCAAACGAACATAAAAGGGAATCATCTGGCCATTGTTTATCAAGGTCGAGCTGGTGATAAAGCCAGGTTGAGACTTGATGGACAGGAAGCCATTTGTGTTTTTAATAACTTCAATAATAATGATCTAACTATGAAAAAAATAAGATTAGACGGTAAGGATTATGAAGTTTCAGAGGAAGTCTTTTCAAGACTTGATACTCTTGAAACAGACAATTCTAACCTTAAAAACACTGAAAAAGATTTACAAAATAAAGTAGATTCTTTGGAAGGCGAAAGAGACGCTTTAAAAGCTAAAGTTGATGAATTATCTAATAAAGATGATTCAGAGGAAATTGCTGCTAAAGTTAAGCAAAGAATTTCTTTGGAAAAGAAAGCTTCTGAGTTTTTAAAAGAAGACGAAGATCTTTCTGGTTTATCTGATAAAGATATTAAAACCAAAGTTATTGTTGCTTTTTCACCAGAATTCAAAGCTGATGAAAAAAGTGATGAATACATCAACGCTCGTTTTGATGCTGTGATTGACATTAAAAAAGATGTTAACCTTGGCAAAAATATGAAAGTTGCTGGTTCCAAAAAAGATTCTGAGGATTCTGATGTTGCTATTAGCAATGAAGATTTACAAAGAGACTTACTTAAACGTTCTAATAATTCTAAATAATAAATATTATGCCTATTACTAAATATAAAAATTATCTAGACGTTGGCCAAAAAGGTCAAGTAGCTACTTTAGAAGATAGTAATATCAAAACAAGAAATGCTGAACAAGCAATCGAATTTGGTAGAGCTGTTGTTAAAGGAATTACTGGCGGTGTTGACGTTAAGAATATATTTAAATCAAAAGCTTTTTTAAGTTTTGATTCTAACTTTGTTATTGGAAACACAATTAACTTAAATGTTAATGGTGTTGCTATATCTCAAGTTACTTTTAATATTTCACATGAGGCAACTCTTGATGCTGTAATTGCTGCAATCGATGCTTTAACTGGAATTAGTGCTGAACCTACAGAAAGTGAAATATTAATCACTGTTGATAATGCTGCTTCAAATATCACTATTTCTGATGTAGTTGTTGCAGGTGGTGCTTCTCAAACAGGTTCAACTACTTTTTACAGTTCAGTTGATACTTTTGAAGGTGTTGCTGCTCTTAGACATGGTCAACCAACAACAATCGGAGGCGATGACAAATACCAAATAAATGACGCTGTTAACGTTCTAACTAAAGGTGTTATTTTTGTCGAGGTTGTTACTACTGTTGCTTATGGTGATTCAGTTTACGTTTATAATGATAAATCAAACGAATCTAACCAAGGTCAATTTACAAATGATTCTGTTGGAAACCTTGCTGTTTCTAGTGCGAAATTTGTAAGTGCTGCTACTGGAACTATCGATTCTCCTGCTTTAGCAAAAGTAGAAATTAACCAACCGTAATTAATAACTTTAAATTAGAATAATATTATGCCTATTCAAAAATTTAAACTAGACAACGGAGACGAACTTAAGATTGATACGTCTTCTCCTGAGTTTATGTCTTACGAGAATGCCGCTAAACAAGTGGGTCTTGTTAAAAATGACGAAGCTTTCTTTTTTGCTAGAAATCTTGAGTTCGTTCGTCAAAAAATCTTTATGCCAACTTATGCTGAGTTGAAATTATTAAATGGTGGATTATTATCAATTAATAGTTCAATTCCAGAAGGTGCTGAAGAAGATACTTATGATGTTCTCGATTCTTCTGGTGAAGCTGATATTATCACAGATTTTGGTGACGATATTAAAACAGTCGAAGTTTTCGGTAATGAGTATACTAACAAAATTAAATCTTTAGCTGATGCCTATATCTATTCTGTTCAGGATATGAGAAAAGACAGAATGCTAGGAAATGTTGGTAGATCTGTAATTACCAATAAAGCTTTAGCTGCTAGAAAAGCTGTAGATCAAAAAATTGAGAAAATGTTTGGTTTTGGTGATTCAAGATACGGTATTACTGGAATGTTTAACAATGGTAATGTTCCTATTGATGCTGTAGCTGCTACCGGAACTGGTTCATCTACATTATGGTCAACTAAAACTGCTGCAAATATTCTTGCTGACGTTGAAGAAGCAATTAATGATATGATTAACGTAAGTAACGGTAATGAAATTCCAACTCGTATGTTACTTGATGCTACAAATTATCATTTAATTAAGAAAAAAGCTCTTGATACTACTAACTATTCTGGTATGTCAATATTGAAATATATTGAACAAGAATATGATTTAACTGTAGATTGGGTTCAACAACTTAAAAATGGTTTTGTAAATGGAACTAAATCAGGTTTTGTTCTTTATAACAATTCAGAAGAAAAACTCGAAGGTGTTCTTCCTATAAGATTAATGCCTCATGCTCCTCAAATCAAAAATCTTGCAACAAAAAATATTCTTGAAGCAAGATGCGGTGGAACTAGAGTATTCTTCCCTTATTCTGTTTCTTACAGCTACGGTATATAATCCAAATTAGCCTAGAGGGCAATAGTCTTCTAGGCTTTTATAGATTTATTAACTAATATAAGAATTGTTATGAAAATTTTAAAAAGAACTAAAGGTTTACTAAGATTCAGAACTACTGAAGGAACTATTGTTTTAAAAGATGGTGAAAACGAATTAACTGATAAAGAATTTAAATTAATCAAAGCTCATCCAATGTATGAAGCAATGTTTGGAACTTCTGGTTTAGTTATTGTAGCTGAAGAAGAGAAAAAACCTAAAGCAAAAGCTAAAAAAGTTGAGCCTAAAGAAGAGTCAAAAGAAGAAGAGAAAAAACCTAAAGCAAAAGCTAAAAAAGTTGAGCCTAAAGAAGAGTCAAAAGAAGAAGATAATTCTGAAGATGTAATTGATCTTTCTGATATTGATCTTGAAGCTCAAGACAAAAAAACTTTAGTAGAAATTGCTAATTGTTTAGAGATTGAAACTAAAGGCTTAAATGCTAAACAAATAATTGAGAAAATTAAAGCTGCTAAGTAATGACTACGTCTCTTGAGTGGATTGCTGATATTGCTCCAACAATAGATACTGATAATTCCACAGATAAAAAAAATAGGTTTATAAGTATTGCTCAAAACGAGGTTGATTCCACATTATTCAGCGATACTAATAATTATAATTTAGCTATAGCATATTATGCTTGCCATTTGTTGGAGCTAAGCTCAAGAGACGGAAATTCTAGAGGAGTTTTAACTCAAGAAAAAGAAGGTGATTTAAGTAGAAGCTATGGCGGGGGAAATAATCCAAATGTAAGTATGAACACTAATCAATATTTGGATTCTTACAATAGATTATTAAAAGCTCGTGTTCCTAATTTTTATATGAATCGTGGCACTTAAAGTAATAGACAAAGGATTTAACAACTACAAAGATGCTTTTAAAGGATTAGATTCTAAGAAAGTTGCTGTAGGTCTATTTGCAAAAGTAGGAGATGAAGTATTGACAAAAGGAATCGTAAATGAATTTGGTGCAAGAGCTGGAAAAAACGGAAATACTGTTATACCTGAAAGATCTTTTATTAGATCTACATATAACAAAAACGTAAAAAAAGTTACACGAAGATTTACACAAATAGCCAAATTTATATCCAATGGTAGTTATAATGTTGATAGAAAACTTAAATTAATAGGTTTAGAACAAGAAGCTGCTGTAAAACAAACTATCGTTGATTTAAGATCCCCTCCTAATGCCCCTTCTACTATAAAAGCTAAAGGTTCATCAAATCCATTGATTGACACTGGTGAAATGAGAAACAAAATATCAAGTGAATTAAGGAACAAATGAGCAGTTTTAGAAAACATACATTAACAGTAAAACGAAGATCCTCAGGAGATTATGATTCTGCAGGTTTTTTTAAAGTTTCTGGTCCAGATACAGAATTTACTATAACTGCTAGTGTTCAACCTATGACAGGATCAGAAATGTTATTGCTTCCTGAAAATAGAAGAGAATTAGAGACAAAAAAAATATTTACTTCTACAGAATTATATGGAATAGAAAAAGGTAACGGTGTAAATGCCGATATAGTTATTATAGATGGAGATGAATTTGAAGTTGTTAGAGTATATCCTTGGAAAAATAATGTTATTAACCACTATAAAATATTTGTTGCTAAAAGGACAACAAATGATAGTGTTCCACCTGAATCGAGTTAGAGTATGAGCATAAATATAGTAGGATTAAAAACAGCATTAGCAACGGTAATAAATACTTTAACAAGTAAAAAGGTTATATGGTCAGATCAAAATGCACCAACGCCTAATGGTGATTATATTGCTATGAAAATATCATCAGTTAGATTTGTTGGCGGAACTGATTATTATTCTAAGCCTAATGCTGGAGAGTTAAGTAAAACACAAGGTGATAGAGAAATTGTTTTATCTTTAACTTGTGTAAGTGAAGATGGAATGGGTATTTTATTAGAGTTAATTAATAAGCTTGAATTACCGAGTAATTTAAATTTATTATATCAAAATAAATTAGCATATGTTAATATTGAAAGTGATCCTGTGGATGTAACTACAACTATTAATAAAAGTTTTGAAACAAGATCGGTTGCCGAACTAATTTTTAGAATTTCTAAAAATTATTCTTCTGATACAGAAGATAGTGTGCCGATAGTTAATTCTATTGGAATCTCTGGCGAGGTTGATGGTGATCAGCAAGAGGATTCATTTACTATCGAAATGACGGTAGAATAATTTTTTAATAATTAAAATGAAATTGAATTATGTCAAATAAATTAGATCAAATAATAGATGTTTCAATTAGTCTTTCAACTAAGACAATTACACAACAAGGGTTCGGAACTCCAATGTTCTTAGGTGAAAGCATGAAACTCGATAGACGCGTAAAAAGTTACGCTAATATAATTGAAGTTGCTGTTGATTTTGCATCGTCAGATCCAGAATATAAAATGGCTTCTGCTGCATTCTCACAAGAAAAAACACCAGCTTCGATAATGATTGGTAAAAAAGTTGTTGCTACTTCAACAGCTATTACTGCTGCAACAAATCCTTCTGGAGATATTGTTAATATTAATAAAACTGCTCACAACTTAGAGTCAGGTGCTTCTGTAACAGTTACTGGATTTAATGAAGCTGAATATAATGGAACATTTGAAATTACTAAAATTGATGATGATAATTTCCAATATACTGCTGCTTCTACTCCTTCAGCGACTCCTGCCACAGGGTCTGGTTCATATACTGCATCAGAAACTTGGGCAAATGCTATCCAAAAATGTTTTGATTACAATTCTACTTGGTATGCGCTTGCAATAACATCTGCTGTTGAAGCTGATATTTTAAGTGC
>WLWG01001862.1_pt1 | contig 17550 bp, 17 predicted proteins | sample 6712871 | NCBI WGS metagenome assembly WLWG01 (sample SAMN12718693, study PRJNA515312) | sponge metagenome | isolation source: marine sponge | host: Mycale hentscheli | place: New Zealand: South Island, Marlborough, Capsize Point | collected 2003-05-01
CACTCTAACTTTTCCACAATCTATTACTAATGGTTATTTTTTAAAAACAGATGGTTCAGGTAACTTATCTTTTGCAGCAGCAGACAGTTCTGATACCGCTCCAACAATCTCTAGCTTCACACCTACTACAGTTGAAGGTGGAGTTAATGCATCTATTGTAATAACAGGAACTAATTATGCCTCTACACCTAGAGTTGAGTTTCAATCTAACACAGATGGATCTATTCAACACGCAGCAACAGTACAATTTGATAGTGCTACACAATTAACAGTAGGAACGGGAACAGGTTTAGTTAACGGTACAAATTATTTTATTATTATAACTAATCCTAACGGACAATCTGTTAGATCAACAAGTCAATTATCTACATCAGCAGCTCCAGTATGGACAACTTCAGCTGGATCTTTAGGTACAGTAGCTGGTAATTTTTCAGGAACAGTTGCAACAGTAGCAGCAACAGGTGATTCTATTGTTTACAGTGAAACAACAAATGTATTAACAAACGCATCTTTAGCAAATTGTGCTTTAAATTCAAGCACAGGTGTGATAACAACTACAGACTTTGCTGGTTCTGCATCAACCGCACAAACTTTTACATTCACGCTTCGTGCGACGGATTCACAATCACAAACAACAGATAGAGAGTTTAGTTTAACTAGCTCTTATGGTTTAACAGCAGGAATACAACTTAACTAGGAATATATTATGGCGTCATCATCACTAACTAGAACAGTATCAAGTACAGGAAATATATATAAAGGAACTTTATCTATGTGGTTTAAAAGAAATGCTCCAGATCAAGAAGAATATCTTTTTGAAAATTATGAAACAAGTGGTAATAGATTTTTGGTAAGGCTTATATCTAGTGGTCAATTAAATATGGAAACTTTACAAGGGAGTTCTACGGTCATGCAAATAAACACTTTAAATCAATTTTTTGATGTGGGAAGTTGGTATCACATAGTAATAGGTATTGATAGTACACTGGCTACAGCAGCTGATAGAGTTAAAGTATATATTAATGGTCTTCAACAAACATCTTATACCGACGAAACTCAACCACCACAAAATCAAAATATGAGTATCAACGAAGGTAATCCTACTTATGTAACTATTGGGAGAAGGTATGGAGCTTCTAATTATTTTGATGGATATATGGCTTCAACTATATGGATTGATGGAACTCAATATGCTGCAAGTGATTTTGGAGCTTTTGATTCTACGTCAGGTGAATGGACACCAAATGGAAATCCTACAGTAAGTTATGGAACTAATGGTTTTAAACTTACATTTGAAGACACATCTAATTTAGGAGATGATACATCAGGTAATACAAATGATCTTGCAACATCAGGAACACCTATACCTACTCCTGATTGTCCTTCTAACAACTTTCCTAAATATAATAATCTTATTAGACAAGCAAGTATAAGTAATTTAAATTTACAACAAGGTAATTTATATAGTGGTGGAAATGGAGCAAATAATTGGAGATCAGTTTTCATGACAATAGCAGCTAAAACTGGAAAATATTATTGTGAAATGAAATGTATAGGTACAGATGGTTCAAGTCAAAATTATGGTGTTTCTGATGTAAACTCATTTAACACTGCACCAAATGATAGTTTTGATTTTGCAAGTCAACCAAGAGGATATGGACTTAATCCTAATGGAAATAAAGTAAATAATGGTGGAGCAGTGAGCACAGGCAGTACTTATACAACTAATGATATTATTAGTATGGCACTAGATCTTGATAATGGAAAAATTTATTTTGCTAAAAATGGAACGTGGTATCTTTCAGGAGATCCAACATCAGGATCAACTGGAACAGGTTCTTTTTTTGATATTACAACAGGATATTTTTATTCTCCAACAGTTGCTATTTATGGAGCTGCTGATAATATGTCTTTTAATTTTGGTAATGGATACTTTAGAACAACTGCTGTAACATCTGCTGGTACGCCAGGAACAACTACAGGTATTTTTGAGTATGATGTACCAACGGGTTATCAACCGTGGTCAACGAAAGGAATTAACGTATAATGGCTTTTTCAACAATTTCAAAATCATCGGATTATTTTAATACTAAACTTTATACAGGTACAGGCTCAGAAAATGCTATCACAGGAATAGGATTTCAACCTGATTGGACTTGGATAAAAAGTAGAAATGCAACTTACGACCATACTTTATATGATGCTGTAAGAGGTGCAACCAAACAACTTTATTCAAATCAAACTAATGGTCAATACACAGAAGCACAGGGTTTAAAATCGTTTGATAGTGATGGATTTACAAATGGAACAGATGCAAAAGGTAATAATAATGGTTCAACATACGCATCTTGGAACTGGAAAGCTAATGGTTCGGGTTCATCTAACAGTGATGGAACAATAACATCTACTGTGTCTGTAAATACTACAGCAGGAATGAGTATTGTTAAATGGGCAGGAAATTCAACTGCTGGTGCAACAGTTGGTCATGGACTAGGTGCAGCTCCAAGTTTTATGATTATAAAAAATTTAGGCACGACTACTCAATGGCTTACTTGGTGGGATTTTTTTGCTAATACAGAAATGATGTATTTAAATTTAACAAATGCAAAAGGCACAGGACAAACATATTTAAATTCTACAACACCAACAAGTAGCGTAATTACATTAGGTGCTGGAGCAGATGAAAATCAAAATGATATGATTGCTTATTGTTTTACAGAAAAACTTGGTTACAGTAAATTTGGAACCTACACAGGAAATGGAGTTGCTGATGGTACATTTGTTTACTTAGGATTTAAACCTGCTTTTATTGTTATAAAAAGACAAGACCAATCAACTAACTGGGTTATGTATGATAATAAAAGAGATCCAAGCAATAGAGTATCAAAAGTTTTATTACCTGATAACTCAGCAGCAGAAACATCAGGTTCACAATATATAGATTTTTTATGTAATGGATTTAAATTAAGAAACAGTGGTAATAATACTAACGATGGTTCTCCATATGTTTATATGGCCTTTGGTCAACCCATTGTATCAACAAATAATAATATAGCCACGGCTTTTTAAAATGTTATTAGGTATTAATGCATTTGCTGAAGCTCCGTTTTCAGCTACGAATTTAGATTTAGGCAATGTAAAAGTTGTCGTAACAGGTAATCAACTTACTATCAGTATTGGTAATGTTGATATTGCTGCAACATCTATCATTGAATTTGTTAATGGTGATGATTTAAATGTTAATATTGGAACTGTCACTATTACAGGAGACGCAAGTTTTGAATTAACAGGTAGTGATTTAACTGTTGGAACAGGCGATGTAACAGTAACTGCTGGAGCACAAGCAGACGTTACAGGAAACGCCATGACTTTAACAACAGGCACAGTAACAATTACAGCTGATGCTAGTGTTAGCCCAACAGGAACACCAATTACCTTGGCAAGTGGCACAATAAATGCTATTGTATGGCAAAACATTGACCCAGATGCTGATGGTGTTTGGACACCAATAGATACGGATTTATAATATGGCTTCAACATACTCAACGGATATATCATTAGAGAAAATAACAACTGGTGAAAAAGCTGGTTTATGGGGCACAATCACTAATACCAATCTAGAAATTTTAGAACAAGCAGCTACAGGATACACAACTGTAGATATGGCTTCAGGTAATGTTACTTTAAGTTTAGCTGATGGTACGACAGCTAACGGTAAAAATTTATATTTAAAATTAACAGGTACTTTAGCAGGAGACAGAACTTTAACTATGCCTGCTACGACAACAGGTGGTACCGCAACTAGAGTTTTTATAGTTGAAGATGCAACTGTAAGAGGCACATCAAATAGAACTTTAAGTGTACTAACAACAGGATCATCTGCTTCTGTACCAGTACCTACAGGTTCAAAAATATTATTAGTATCTGATGGCACAAATACAACAATTGGTATTATGCAAAAAGGATACAATTCAATCTCTGACTCTAACGCACCTTATTTAGCAGTAGCTGGAGATCAATTAATTTGTAGCACGAACGTTAACCCATTTACAGTTAACTTACCTGCATCACCTAGCGTAGGAGATGAAGTAACTATTATAGATGCGTTAGCTACATTTAGTTCTAACAATTTAACAATCAATCCAAATGGTTCTAACCTTAATAGTGCAGCAGGTAATTTAGTTTTAAGTACTGCTGGTCAAGCTATTACACTAGTTTATCTTAATGCTACTAGAGGTTGGAGTTACAAAAATACCTAGGAGCTAATCAATGGCTCTAACTCAAATTAAATTTGCCCCAGGAATAGACAAACAAGATACCTCTGTAGGTGCTGTAGGTCGTTGGACTGATTCTGATAATGTAAGATTTAGATATGGTCTACCTGAAAAAATAGGTGGTTGGTCTTCTCTTTTAAGTTCCACTATTGTTGGTGTAAGTAGAAAGATGTTTCCTTTTGTAGATAATGCAGGAAACAGATACGTAGCTATTGGTACAGATAAATTTTTACTTTTATATTTTGAAGGACAACTATTTGATATTACACCTTTTCAAAGTGACAACGCTGGAACTCAAATACAATATTTAACTTCTAGTATTGCTACTACAAATACTTCAACAACTATAACTGTTACAACTAAAAATGGTGGAGCACCTGTTTCTCATGGATTATCTGTGGGTGATATGGTTGTCTTTAATAATTTTGCAGCAGGTTCAAGCGGAATAACACCAAGCGATTTAGAAGATAAAATTGTACAAGTTATTTCAGTACCAAGTTTAACTACCTTTACTGCAACAATACCAAACGCAGCTAGTGCTACTTCATCTGATGGCACAGTTGATATACAACCTTATGAAGTTGTAGGTCCTGCTGAACAAGAGTATGGTTATGGTTTTGGTATTTCTACATTTGGTGGAGTTGTTACAGGTGGATCGGATACAGGTTGGGGAGTTGCAGTAGCAGCTTCAACACAAACTCTAGAACCAGGACTTTGGTCTTTTGATTCTTTTGGTGAAGTCTTAATAGCAACTATCGGTAATGGTAAAACTTTTACATGGAATGGTGGAGCAACAGATCCTACATCACAAAGAGCATCGGTATCTACACCTAGTACAGATGGTTCGTTGACCGGGGCTAACTCTCCTTTTGCAACTTTAATTGGAACTAACAGTGATGGAGCAGCGGTTGGTAATCCTACAAAATCTAGATTAACTTTAGTATCTCCTACAACAAGACACTTAATACATTTTGGTACAGAAGAAACAATTGGAGATGCATCAAGTCAAGACGATTTGTTAATTAGGTTTTCTGATTCAGAACAACTAAACAAATTTACTACACTAGCTACAAACACAGCTGGTTCATTTAGACTACAAGACGGAACTAAAATTGTATCTGCGCTAGTCGCTAAAGAAACAATTCTTATTTGGACTGACAATGCTTTGTATACAATGAAATTTGTTGGAGCTCCTTTTACATTTGGCTTTGAACAAGTAGGCACAAACTGTGGATTAATTGGTAAGAACGCAGTTACAGAAATAGATGGTGTTGCCTACTGGATGTCTAATAATGGTTTCTTTGGTTTTGATGGTACAGTTAAAACACTAGCATGTAGTGTTGAAGATTATGTATTTGATGATATTGATACAACTAAAGGTCAACAAGTATGTGCTGGTCTTAATAATTTATTTACAGAAGTAACTTGGTGGTATCCAACATCTAGTTCTAATTTTAATAATAGATATGTAAGTTATAACTATGGAACAACAAATATGCAGGTGCCAATGGGTAATTGGTATACCGGCACTAATGCAAATGCAATTAGAACAACTTGGATTGACTCATTAGTTTATCCATTACCTTATGCAACTTCTTATAGTTCAAGCGGTACAGGTACTTTTCCTTCCGTTGTGGGCTTAACAGGTTTAGGTAATAGTACATTATTCGAGCACGAAACGGGAACCGATCAAGTCAATCCTGATGGTTCAACTACAGCGCTAACTTCTTTTATACAATCCTATGATTTTTCATTACAAACAGATCAAGGTGCAGCTGAATATTTTTTAGCTATGCGTAGGTTTTTACCTAACTTTAAAACATTAACAGGCAATGCAAATGTAACTATATCAGTAGCTGACTATCCAGCAGATCCTAATACTAATACAGCTTTAAGTCCCTTTACAATTAATTCAACTACGACTAAAGTAGATACAAGAGCACGTGGTAGATATGCTGCGATTAAAATTGAGAACACAGGATCAGGTGAAGCGTGGAGATTTGGTACGTTTCAAGCTGACTTGCAACCAGACGGGAGAAGATAATGCCTAAAATAAATATAAGAATTCCAGAACCTAAACAAGAATACGAAGTAGATAACCAAAGACAAATTAACAGATCAATAGCTGTTATTGTGGAACAATTAAATTCTACATTTTTAACAGAACAAAAAGAAAATCAAGAAAGGTTTACGTGGTTCTATGGCTAATATTTACAAAAATGAAAAAGTAAGTTTAACGACAACAGCACTAACTGTATTATATACAGTGCCAGCAAATTCACGTTCTATTGTTAAATCACTTAACGTAGCAGAAGATGCAGGTGGTGCAGCAGTTGTTAAAGTTACTTTAGTTAACGCTGGAGGCACTAGTTTTGTAGTTGATAACGATGTGGATTTATCCGCTAATCAAACAGAACAAGTATTAACAGAACCTTTAGTTATGGAAGAGAGTGAAGTATTAAAGGTTGAATGCACAAGCGGTGCAGTTGATGTAGTTGCATCTATATTAGAAATGAACAGAGAGGATAGATAGTGCCATTTACAGAACAAAAAGCTAGTATAAGATATGAGATGATTAACGGTACTAAAACACCAGTTTTAACACCTGAAACAGAAGTTACTTTAACTAATATGAAAACAGGTCAAGAGTACTTTTCCGATGCAGAAGCGTTGGCAGATGTACAAAATAAAGATACTGATACTAAAGCAGAAGATATTCGAAGAGACGTAAAAATCATTGTAGAACACGTGCCTTTGGGTAATGAGACAAAATTATAATTGATTGACGGGAGGCATAAAAACAAGTAAAATATAAGATTACTGGCTATAACAAGACTAGCCAACTTGCATTTCACTTAAATAACACATTAAATATTATGGGACTTTTAAAAAAAATATTCAGACCAGTTCGTAAGATAGCAAAAAAAATTATACCTAAAGAAATTAGGCCAGCATTACCTTATATAGCAGCGTTTTATGGTGGACCAGCAATGGCTGGTTCTAACACTTTTTTAAGTGGTATAGGTAACGCAACTTTAAGAAATGCTATTTCAAAAGGTTTAATTGCAGGAGCTACGGCAGCAGCTACTGATGATGATGCAAACATTTTAAGAACAGCAGCATTAGCTGCAGCACCAGATGCAATCTCTGGAGGATTAGGAAATGTAGCAGGAAGAATAGATCCTAATCTTATAGCTGATTCAGATAGTTTTGTTCAAATAGGTGATACGGCTGCAAAAACAGCAGGTGCATTATCTAGAGCATCTGAAGGAATTAAAGCAGCGGGTGCATTAAAAACAATTGGTACACAAACAGCAATAGATTCAGCTGCTAAATTTGCAGAACTTAATCAAGCAGAAATAGATAAATATAATCAAAGTTTATTATCACAAGGTATGAAAAGTAAAGCAGACAGAAGAAGTGCTATTTTTCAAATTTATATGAACACAGGAGCTTATGCAGAAGATGATGTTAATTCAATGTTAGATAGATATGGATATGCAACTGGTGGTATCATTGGTTTTGCTAATGGTGGATTTAGAGGAAGAATGCAAGAAGCTTTAGGTTTAACAACAATGAAAGATTTATTAAAAGGTAAAAGAAAAGCACCTATTATTGAAATAACTGAAGATGAAGAAGTTGTAATGGATGAGGATGATGATGACGAAGACAGACCTATAATTAGAAAAGAACCTGATTATTCTGAAATGATAAGCCAAGCATTATCAGGTGTAGACGCAGCTTTTGGAAGACCACTATTACAGTCTCGTGAGCCTATGAGAATGGGTTTTGCTAGAGGTGGTGAAGTAGAAATAGAAGAACAAGTAGATGATTTAGGTATTATAGATTTAATGAGAGATCAAGGTGTTGAGTATGGTGAGCAAGTATCTAACGCTCAAAACGATGAGCTTTTAGAAAAACTTTTTGAAGAATTTTTAGATTTAGGTTTTTCACCAGAAGATGCAGCTAAAAAAGCAAGAGAAGCTTTTGATAATATGAGTCAAAGACAAGGTATAGAAGGAACACAAGTAGCATCAGGATATAAAACTGACATAGAAGATATGTATGATCAATATGTTTTTGAAATGGAAGAACAAGGACTACAACCAATGTCTTTTTCAGAATTTTTAGCACAAGCTAGATCTGGAATGGCTTATGGTGGTAGTATACATCATGCTAGAAGAATGGAAGATGGCGGTTTAATGAACAAAAATTTATTGAATACTGGTATGGATAAAGATATGAGAGGTGGAGGATTTATACCTGAAGGAACAAAAGAAAAAGCAGATGACGTTCCTGCAAGATTAAGTAAGAACGAATTTGTAATGACAGCCGATGCAGTTAGAGCTGCAGGTGGTGGTAGTGTTAACGAAGGTGCAAAACGTATGTATGATACAATGCACCGACTAGAGGCAAAAGTATAATGGCAATAACAGAAACTAGGCAGTATAGAGAACCCTTTGTAGAAGCAGCCGGTCTAGGCGTAACTAACGAAGGTTTAAAATTATTAGGTACAGCGTTACCTACCTCAACTTATACAGGTAGACAATTTGTACAAGGTCAATCAGCTTTAGAACAACAAGCAGCAACAGCTGCAGCAGGTTTAGATTCTTTAGTAGGACCAACAGCTTATCAACAATTTCAAAGTCCTTATCAACAAGAAGTAATTGATGCATCGCTTGCAGCTTTACAAAGAGAACAAACTGGTGGATTAAATGCATTAAGAGATCAAGCAGTAGGAGCTGGAGCTTTTGGTGGTAGTAGAATGGCAGCAGCTGAAGGAGTATTTCAAGCAGACGCTGCAACACAAAGAGCATTATTAGAATCACAATTAAGACAACAAGGATTTCAACAAGCACAACAACAAGCTGGTTCACAGTTACAACAGCAACAAGGTTTAGGTCAATTCCAAAGTCAAATAGGTGCTGGTCAAAGACAACTTGGTCAAGCTCAATTAGCAGCAGATCAAGAAGCAGCTAGAGAAACAGCATTTGCTGATTACACAAGACTAGGATTAATTGGTCCACAACTTGCATCAGTAATTGGTGGTTTCCCAGCAGCTACACAAGTTCAATCAACACCTCCTCCTAGCACAACACAACAATTATTAGGATTAGGTATTGGTGCAACTGGATTACTGGGAGCAGCGAGAGGAATGTTTAACTAATGAGTAGAATTTTAAGAAGACCAATGTTTAGAGGTGGTAAAGTTTCTAGTTATGGAACTGGAATAGCTTCTGGTTTAGCTAATGGTGGCATGCCAAATAAAAGAGGATTGGTAGATGGTCCAGGTGGTTATGCAGGAATTGGTGAAGAAGTATTAAGTATGAGAGAAGAAATTTTAAAAGGTATTCCACAACAAAGAGGATTAAGTACAAGTGATTATTTAAGAATAGCTAGTGCTGGTTTAGATATATTAGGAAGACCATCAGAAGGCGGTGGAATTTCAGGAGCGCTTGCTACAGCATCACAACCTTTAGCAAAATTAGGAACAGATATCGCTGGTTCTATGGATACAAGAGGAAAATCTAGAGCAGATTTAGCAACATCTCTTACAGGCGCAGGTTTAGATTACAAAGTAGGAATGGCCAAAGCTAATAAGAAAACAGCTACAGAAGTTTCATTAGATGTAGTTGATAAATTTTATGATAAAAAAATTGCAGACACAAAAGACGCAACAGAAATAGCAACAATTAATGCTAAAAGAGATGAAGTTAAATTAGATATAGCTAGAGGCGGTAACAAAGCTTCTAAATTTAGAATTTTAAATCCTCAAACAATCGTAGCAGTTACTGAAACAGTTCAAGATAGTTTAGGCGATGATGCAACTTTAGAAGAAATTAACGCAGCAGTTGTAGATTACTTATTAAAATTAGTAGGTGATTTTGATGCAGGATTAGCTGAAGGTGGATCAGTTACAGAAGATATGAATATGATGACAGCTACACCGGCTGGAGTAACAGATGTTAATGTGCAAGAAACAGAGACAGTAACAAATCCTCAACCTACACAAGTAAGTTATGATGAATTAAGAGCTCGATTACCCCAAGAAATAACTGATGACATCGTAAATCTTTTAGCTACAAGTTATGAAGCGTTAGCAGACTTTGCTCAAATTGCTACGCAATCAGATGTAGATAATTTTAATAGTAAGTACGGAGTTGAATTAGTATTACCACAGGAGGCATAAAATGGCTGATAGGTCTTTGTCACCGCAATTGGTTAAAGAAATAATTCAAAACCAAAATACCAAAAACAACGTATTAGAAAAAAAGTCTAACGAACGAAAAGTAAAAGTAGTTCCAGGCGACGCCATAGATAATTTAAGAGCTGATCCAAAGAATTTTGGATTTACTTTAGCTTTAGATATTTATAACAAAAGACAAAAAGAAAAAGGTGAAGAACCTATCTTTGAACAAGATCTAGGGCCTAACGAAACTACAGCAGGTAGAGAAGTTCAAGCAGCAATAGCAGGCGGTAGTACTAGAATTATAAAAGGTTTATCAGAAATTATTACTATTCCTACAGATTATGCTTTTGATACTAATTTTACAAAAGAATTAGATAAAGTTACCGAAGAGTTTGTAGCTGATCATGGAAGTCCTAAAACTTTAACAGGAGACATTGCTAGAATTGCTATTCAATATGGTGTGCCTAGTACCGTTACATTAAAATTAGTTAATCAAATTCCTAAATTAGGTAATATAGCTAAAAGTTATGGTGCATTTAGAGCTAGCTTAAGTAAAATTAAAAATAAATTTTTAAGAAGATCAGCAAAACTTGGTACAAGTATAGCCAGAAGATCTGGTCAATCAGGATTGGCTTTAGGGATGGCTGATGCTTTAGTAGCGGAACCTTCTAGACCTGCAATTTTTTATGACAGAGTTGAGGAAGAGGGTAAGACAGGAAGAGATTTAGCTGCAGCTAGATTTATAAACAAATTAAAGTTTGGTGCAGAAGGAACTACAGTTGGGGCCGGTTTTTCTTTAGCAGGTAAAGCTTTACCTGTTGGTGCTAGATATGGTTTATATAAACCAGGCACTTACGTATTGGGTATTGGTGCTAAAGTTATAGACAAACCTTTGTCCGGCGCTTCTAGATTAATTGGTAAAATTCCAGGTATACAAGTACCATTTCAAATAGCTAATAAGGTTGGACAAAAAGTAGTAGGTGATCTTGGAACGCGGATCGTACTACCTGCTTTTGGTGCACCTCTTAAAACTACATGGAGTGCTACTCTTCCAGAATTTAAAAACTGGAGAACTTTTTCTGTAACAAGTGCTAAACCTTTGGAGGCAGCATTAAAAAATTTAGATAATAAATTAGCATATGTAAGATCATTAGGTAGAGAAACAGGAACACAGTATTCTTTAAACACAGCAGCAAGACAAGAAATTAAAAGAGCTGCAAGAAGAACAGAAAAATTATTAGAGAGTATAGAAAAAAGATCTTATAAATTAGCTAAATCATTTGAAGGTAAATATAACACAGCAAAAACTTCACCAGCTAGTATGGACTATTACTTAGATGGAGTATTAGAATATTTAAAAGGACAAAGAAATTTAAGCTCTTTACCTAAAGATTTAAGAGTTACTTCACAAGCTTTAAATAAAGATTTATTAGAAATTAAAAAAACATTTGGTGATCTATTGCCATCTGGAGATTTAAAAGATGCTGTATTAAAAAATTTAAAAGGTTACATGAGAAAGTCTTTTGCTATCTTTGAAAATCCTGGTTATGCAGTACCAGAAACATCACCATTATTTAAGAAAGCTAAACAGTATGCTCTTAATTTAATTAATGGAAAAGGTGGTGGACAATTTAGAGTAGAAGCCAGAAAAGTTTATGGTGGTCCAGGTGTATCAGCAGGAAGAGCTAGAGAACTTCAAGCTGAATCTATGGTTAAAGAAGTATTAAGATTAGGAAAACAAGATATGTTTGATCCTATACAAAACTTAAACAAAATAGGTGAGTCTTTAAAAATTAAAAACTTTATAGCTACAGGAGAAGAATTACCTACAGTTATTAAAAATTTATTAGGACAACAAAACACTTTAAAATCATCAGTGCTTACAACAACTTCCTCTATGGTAACTCAATCAACTAATAAAATGTTGTTTGATAGATTAGCAACTGAATTAACTAAAGCTAGAATTTTATTTAAAACTGAAGAAGCTGCTAAGAGAGCAGGTATCACAAACCCTGCGGTTGTATCTGGAGCCAGAGGATTAGGAGAAATGAAAACTTTATTACAAGATGTTAAAAAACCTTTGTATGGAGCTAGTGATATTGTAGAAGCTTTAACAAGTACTAAAGGACCACTAGATGCTTGGCTACAAAGTGGAGTATATAAAAATTTATTACAACTAAAAACAGGAGTACAATATGGTAAGACCGTATTATCTCCAGAAACACAAGTTAGAAACTTTTATTCTGCAGCAATGTTTCCACTGGCTAGAGGAGTTATAGGAGGTAGAGCATCTGTAACTGAATCAATTGGTATGGTTGTTGATGATATTTTTAGAGCAGGTAAAGGTAATGCTCAAGCAGAGCTAAGATTATTAGATAATATAAACGAAGGAATTAAGTATGGTGTATTAGATGAAAACATTGTGGCATCAGAACTTCAAGCAGTCTTAAGAGAAGTAAGAAATGGTAAGATTGCTTCCGTTGAAGGACTAGCTAAATTTTTAGAAAAAAATCCATTTACAGAAAAAGCTGCAAGACTATATGCTGGAGGTGATAACGTTTGGAAATGGTACACTTACAATTGGTATAAGTCATTTGTAAAAGATATATTTAAAGGAGATCTTAATACTGCACGAGCATGGTTTAAAGAAATAGCAGGTAGAGATTTATTATCTAAAAGTTTATCAGGACAAAAAGTAGATATAGATGAAGCCATAAGACAAGCAGCTTCGTGGTATACAAGAAACACCATTCCAACATACAGTAAAGTTCCAATAGCTATTCAAGCTTTAAGAAGAACACCATTTGGTAACTTCGTATCTTTCCCTGCGGAAATGTTAAGAACAACATTTAACAATTTTGCTATTTCTATGAAAGAAGCGTCATCTGCTAATCCGGAATTAAGGGCAATGGGTATTAGAGGTCTGTTAGGTTTATACACAACTTTAGGTGGTGCATCTTATGCAGTTAAAGGACTATATAATTCTGTAACCGGAATAGATGATGACATGATGAATTTATACAAATTATATTTTGCACCAGAATATATGAAAAATTCTAATTTACTTGGTTTAAGCAAGCCAGAAAAAGGAAATTTTAAAGTTGTAAATTTATCTGATTTTATACCACAATCAGTAGTGGTAGAACCTCTTGAAGCGGTGTTTGCAAAAATAAGAGAAGGAAAAGCTTTAGGTGATGTAGATGCATTAGAAGTTATATTTGGTCCTCAAGGTCCTGTAAGAACTTTCTTTGAATCTTACTTAAGTACACCTATTGGATTTGAACCTTTTATAGATGTAGGTAGAGGTAGAACAGATACAGGTAAAATTATTTGGAGTTCTACAGATTCTTTAGAAGATAAATGGAATAAGTCATGGAAACATATTTTAAGTACATTAGAACCAGGTATCATTACATCAAGTCAAAAATTTTATGATTCAATTGTAAAACAACCAACACCTTCAGGAGTGTTAAGAGAAACAGGAGATGTACTAGTAGGTGCTTCTACAGGATTAAAACCTTTTAATGCATCTATTGCTGAAGCTTTAGATTATAAAGTATCTGATTTTAGTAGAATTAGAACTGATGTATTTAAAGGAGAAAAACTTTACAAATTTAATAATATCTACACGAGAGGTGGAGATGTTATCGTAGATGAGTTTGTAGATATTCAAAGAGAAGCATTTAGATTACAAAAAGAAATTTATGGAGCTGTTAAAGCAGCGGAAGCGTGGGGTATGTCTAAGCGTGATATTAGAAAAGTTTTTAAAGCAAGATCCGGGTTAAGTAACAGACAAATTAATGACATAATGAGAGGTCGATTTACTCCTGTTAATTATTCTCAATCTTTGTTTGAGAAAAAAGTAGATATCTTAAAGAAAAGAGAAAAAGAACAAGGTTTTGATTATGAACTAAACAAAAACTTTGTATATCCTAAACGAGGTTTAAATAGAGTTATTAGAAAATTAAAAAGAGATAAATTAGATGAAGAATTTTACTATGATAAACCAGTAAAAAATGATCTAAGAGGATTCTTAGATCAACAGCCAATTAATCAAGGAGTGGCATCTATAAATACTACACCGCCTCCTGTTCCTCCTTTACCGGCTCAACCACAACCGGTTGCTGTAGCCGCGGCTACTCCAAAAGTTAATCCAAATACTTTATTGACAAGAAGTGAATCTGCGTTATTGTCACCAACCGAACAACAAATAAGGTTAAATCAAAGAACATAATGAGTCTAAAACCTAAAACAACAAGAGAACACATTTTATCCCTGTATGGACACATATCAGGAGTTAAGAAAAATTTATCCCACGTACATGAAGATGTAGAAAAATTGGGCGGCAAGGTAGATAAAGTCTACTGGGTTCTTTTAACTGTTGCGGGATCGGCAGTACTCTTTATGTTGGAGAAAATACTAGGATGAAACTAAGCCAGAACTTTTCTTTGAAAGAACTAACTGCTTCGCAGACAGCGGAGCGTCATGGCATATCTAATCAACCTACGGATGAACATATAGAAAACTTGAAGTTGCTTTGCGAAAACGTTTTGCAACCTGTAAGAGATGAGTGGGGAGTTGTAAGTGTATCATCAGGATACCGTTCTGAAATTTTATCAGAAAAAATCGGCAGTAGTAGAAAATCCCAGCACTGCAGAGGCCAGGCAGCAGACTTTGAATGTTATGGAGTCGACAACAGAGAACTCTTTGATTGGATTACTCAAAACCTAGAATTTGATCAAGCAATTTTAGAATTTTACGACGGCGACGTTAATAGCGGATGGCTACATGTATCATACAACGAAGACGGTAATCGAAAACAAACCTTACGTGCCTTTCGTAATGATGCTGGTAAAACTCAATACGAAGAGATATAGCGTCATGAAAAATAGCCTCCTGGTTCATAAACATTTAATTATTCGTGCGGAGGCAGTCAAACCACCAACAGATGAAGAATGGCTAAAAGATTGGATGATGGCTTTCATAGAGTCTATTGATATGAAAGTATTTATGGGTCCTTATGTAAAGTATTGCTCGATGCCTGGTAATAGAGGAATAACAGCTGTCGCGATAATAGAAACATCACACATTGCTATGCATATTTGGGACGAACCTAAACCTGCGTTAATGCAATTAGATGTTTATAGTTGTGGTGATTTTAGTCCTAATGATATTTGCAGTAAAATTATGAAAGACTTTGACATACATAAAATAGAATACAAATATTTAAACCGAGAAACAGGACTAATAGATCTGTAAAATTCATTGTGGCTCATGTCCTCCACAAATATAACCTATAACTTTTTTACCTTTATACTCATGGTAAACATGATTACTAAATAAAGTTCTTTTTTTATTTTCCATAACTTTTACATTGTGATGAAACCAACCACTACAATTGTCGTTAATTTCAAAAGTATCCATTTTGATGTCTCCACCAAAAGTGAGATATAGCAATGTTATCATTATGGGTTTCATATCCAAGCATCGAGAGTATCACCCATAATTTCAGATGCAATATTAATTTTATTTCTTAAAGCTTTTATTATTTTCTCGTCCACAGTCTTAGGAGCAATAAGATCTACATAGGTAACTGGTTTGTGTTGACCTATTCTATGAGCTCTGTCTTCTGATTGTAGTCTTTTCTCTAAATCATAACTATTAGAATAATAAATAACATTGCTTGCAGCTGTAAGTGTAATACCATAACCACCTGTTTGTGTATTACCTACAAAATATTTAACAGGAGATTTAGGATCTTGAAATTGTTTAATAGCTTTCTGTCTGTCATCAGAAGATATAGCACCATAGTATTGAACGATAGAATCTTCACCATGTTTCTTCTTTATAGCTTTAACTATTTCTTCTATGTCGTGAATATAGTTAGCCCATATAATAACTTTACCTTCCATCTCGTTTATTACGTCTAACAATTCTTCTATACGATTATGTTTTAAATTAGTTATAGTGCCATCATCAGATTTTAAATGTCCGCAAGTAATTTGATGTAATCTCATAAGTTGAGTAAGTGTGTGTGGAGCAGTAGTCATTTTACCTTTTAGTAAAGCGAGGGCCGCTGATTTCATCGTAGCATAAGCTTTACTTTGTTCTTCTGTTAGATCTATAGTTCTATTAATAAATATCTTTTTAGGTAAATCTAAACAATCTTTCTTTTGTACTCTGTAAGAAAAGTCTTTAAGAATTTCTTCTAGTTCATCAAGTCTTTTATAACTACCTACTATCTGTACTCTACGTCCACCAAAATTTCTATCAACCATATGTGCATATCTATTTCTAAAAGAATAGTAAGATGCATGATTTAATAAGTCTTCGCTTAAGAAAGCACACTGACTATATAAATCTAATGGAGATTTAGTTACAGGCGATCCTGTAAGAATACGTTTATAAGTTGCATGTTTGCCTAATGTAATTATCGTTTTAGTTCTTTTTGCGGTAGGGGTTTTAATAGTTGTAGATTCATCTACAGCCATAAGAGTTTTATGGCTACTTAAAAATTTATATGCGAATTCAGCACCTTTTTTTGTACTAAATGCCTCAACATTCATAATAAGGATGTGAAGGTCATAGTCAGGTTTAAATAATTGTTGATACTCTTTATCCTTTGTTTTTGATGTTAAAGCAGTCCATAGTACCATTTTGGGTTTTATGTGGTCAACTAAATGATTTGGTATTTCTTGCTCTAACCAGTTTCTATATACACCTTTTGGTGCTATAATAAGCGCCCCATTTATTTTACCTTTATCATAAAGCATAGCCATATTATCAACCAATACTTTAGATTTACCTGTACCCATCTCCATAAAGTATGCATACTCTTTTTCATCTACTGATTTTTTTAATGCAGTAAGCTGATGCTTATACGGTGTCGTCTTAAATTTGTAATTCATATTCTTTCTACTTGACAAGTATATAATCACTACTATATAAGATGTCAAGAGCATAATAGAATGAAGAATAAAATTTTTGAATTATATAAACCAAATTCTTTAGCAGAGTTTTTAGACTTTAAAAAAAACAACCCTGAAGAAAAATTTGTGTATGTACTACAACATCCACCTGCAAATAT
>WLWG01001866.1_pt1 | contig 17525 bp, 31 predicted proteins | sample 6712871 | NCBI WGS metagenome assembly WLWG01 (sample SAMN12718693, study PRJNA515312) | sponge metagenome | isolation source: marine sponge | host: Mycale hentscheli | place: New Zealand: South Island, Marlborough, Capsize Point | collected 2003-05-01
AAGTTTCTTCAAGAATATGGACTGGTTTAGCACAAACTTACGTATTTGAAGATGGGGTTAACTATGAATTTGAGGATAGTGTAGATTATGATTTTGAATAAATAATATAAAAATGGGAAAATTAACGGGTAGAAGTGCAATAGTAACAGCAGATGTAGATGAAGATTTATTGATTCACGTAGTAGATACTGCTGGAACACCAGCATCATTTAAGGCTACATTAAGCCAATTGTATGCAGTATTTCCAAAGAATAGTAGTGCTGGGGCTGGAGATGTAAATAAAGTTCCTAAATGGACTGCTACTAATGAATTAGGTGCATCAATAATAGAAGATGATGGATCTTTAGTAACTATTGGTGGAGATGGCAGAATAAATGGTAAATTAATTATAGAAGATGGTGGATCTACACATTTAGAATTTCATAGAGATGGAGAATGTTTAATTGAGTTTAAAGATTCTACTGGTGCTACAAGAAAGGGGCTTATAGCACAGACAAGTGCAAATACAAGTATGCTTATTCAGCAAGGAGGAAATAATGCTATTGAAATAGATAATAGTGGTAATACTGATATAAAAGAAAGCATTCAGATTAGACAAACAAGTGGTACTGCACCAGTTGCTGGTCAATATTTAAAAGCTACTGATATTAATGGTAATGCTGAATGGGCAGATGTTGTATCTGATGTAAAAATAAGTGGTACTCCAGTTAATAATCAAATAGCAGTATGGACTAATGGTACTACTATTGAAGGAGTTTCTACTTTTACATATGATTCAGGAACAACATCATTTAAAGTATCATCTCCTACTGATGATGATTATTCAGAATTTACTAATAATGGTATTACACAAGTAAGATCTACAGATGATGCTAACTTAAGTTTAATTTGTTATGGTGATCAATCTAAAGCTGCTGAAACACAAAGTTTTAAATATAGAGGTTCATTTGGTGCAGAAGTTGCTCTTCAAACAGATGATCTAATTTCATCTCATAGACACATTGGGTATGATGGTTCTGCTATTAACACAAGTTTATATACAAAAACTTATGCAGCGGAAAATTGGACAGGTTCAGCAGCTGGAGTATATCATGTTATAGATACTTGTGCTATTGGAGAAACAACAGCAACAGAAAGATTCAGAATTGATTCTGATGGTAGTAGTAAATTTACTGGTAATGTTAAAGTACAAGGTCAAGCATATTCTGCTATACAAACAATAACATATACACCTACTACTACATTTAATATTGATTGGGATTTAGGAAATGTTGCTATTATTGATTTAGGATCTGCAAGTGGAACAATTGCTTTTGGTAATGATAACTTAAAGCCAGGTGCAAACTATTTTATTAAAGTAATTCAACACGCTACTACGCCAGTAAATCTATCATATGCATCATACGTTAAGTGGCCAGGTGGTACTGCACCAACAATTTCTACTGGTGCAAGTGCAGTTGATGGAATAGCCTTTACTTGTATTAGTGCAAGCGAAGTATTAGCTAACTTTTCACAAGATTATCAATAGAATTATGCAAGGATTTCAACAACAAATGATGATGGTAGAAAGTTGCGCCTCTATAGTTGGTTCGACTCAAAACGTACAAACTAATGGAACTACAAATAATTCATTCTTTCCATTAAACGGATTATATGATTATAGTCGTTGTGGCCAAATATATCTTGCAAGTGAATTGGGAACTGGTGCTAAACAGCTTACAAGAATAGAAATTGAAGGTGCAACTGGTGGAGGTTATACTTATCTAAATCAAGATATTTGGATAGGTCATTGCCAAGAATCAGCTTTCCCTAATAGTCTATGTCAAATTGATTTATCTGATTTAACGGTAACAGATTTAACAAAAGTTGTAGACCAACAAAGTTTTTATTCTAATCCTCCTGGTTGGTGGGGTTTAGATTTTGATACTAATTTCTGTTGGAATGGAAGAGATAATATTGTTATTCGTTGGGATAACCTTGATGGTGCATATAATACCGGATATCCAAGTTGGGAAACATTGCCACCGAGTGCTACTACAACCAGTAGGGCTTGGATGGTTGAGCAAGATAACACTATCCCAACTGGAACGGCATCAAGAGAAAGTATAAGAGTTAATTTAAGATTTGATTACTAAGTTATGGCAATAAATATAGAAGCATTAAGACAAGATTTACTACCTTATGGAGATGAGGTTTATGTAGATTATAACGAAAATCACAATGATTGTTTTATGATTGTTATGGAAAATTGTATTGCACGAATAGACGAAAAAACACAATTAGACGCAATATGTGATAGTTACATTTTATCAGATATGCCAAGAGCAACAGAAAGTACATTAGTATTAGCAACATATAAAAGAGGATATCAAAATTAAATAACATCCAGTATATTATGATGTAGAAACAAAGGAATAAATTTTTACGTATATTCACAAAAAAAAAGGTTAACATGAACAAGAATATAGAATTAACACCAGAAGAAGCTAATGGATTGATTGAAATGATGCATATTGCAGTAAAGGCAGAAGGGCTAAACGTAGCTGGATTTTGCTCTGCAATGCAGATTAAATTAAAAGAGGCTTTTAAGGTTGAAGAAACTGAGGAAGTAGAGGCATAATCATGATTATAGGTAATTTTACAGATACTGATCCAGCTGTACAAGGTGGATATTTAGATAGGTTAATAGCTACAGCAATACAATTACCTACACAGCCATCAGCCCCAACATTATCATTAACAATACCAGAAACTTGTTGTGATTGTTTAGGTGTATTTGGAGGTGGTTCTGAGGATTATCAGAATGATAAATCCACATTCTTTTATAGAAGATCACAAGCAACAGATACAATTACGCTAAAGCTAAAGAAAGATGGTACTGAAGTAGCTACAATTACAGATAATACTTATGGTACGCTGTATGATTTTGGTACTTGGACAACAGAGCCACAGAATAATTACAAGATATTTATTATTGATTGGGATGATGTTTATACAGCTTTTGGTAATGGAGTGTATCTAATTAATGCTGAGTATTCTGTAATTGGAAGTTCATTTGATATAGCAAGCCAAGAGTTTAAGCTACAAGAGTATAGTGATTACAGAGCAGATGGAACGGTATCATTTGCATGGTCACAGAACGGTAGAATAAGAAATAGTGAATTTGATTATACTGGTTTAGATATTACTCAATACATCAGATTAGATGGTAAATTTGGAGGATGGGAGCCAGCATTAGAAAAGGATGAAATAATCTATTCTAATTATGAGAGGAAGCAAGTACAAGATGAGATAGTAAATAGCTATTCGTTCCAATCTAAATTAGTAGATAGCTATATCTCTAAGCTACTGATCAATGATATGATGTTAGCAGATTCAATCAATGTAACAGATTTCAATCTATACAATCACAGAAAAGATTATATTAACTTCCAATTAAGGCAAGATGAGGTATCAATTGAGGAATTTCCATCAAGTGATAAGGCAGTTTTAGATTTGAAGTTTACTGATAAAGTTAAAAATCATTTAAAACAGCAATAATGGAAGCACCAAAGAATTCAATGGCATGGTTGCCAATTATAATACCAGCATTAACTTCATTCATGGTAATGTATTACGGTGCTAATCTGCAAGATGAAAAGGAAACTGATGAGAAATTATTAGAAGAAGTGCAAAGTATTAACAGAGAATTGCATGAAACTAATGTAACATTCAAAGGAATTCAAGTGGAGGTAAAGCATTTATCTGAGGGCCAGAAGAAGATGGAGGAAAGGATTGATAGAATTGAGCAAAGGATTAGAAGATGAGGCTGGAATTAATAAGGCATAAAGATAATGGTATTCAAACTATTGGTACTTTGTCTGTATGGGATGAAGATGTAGTTATCTTTACTTGTAAAACGCTTGAATTACCTTATAAGGACAATGCTAAGAACATAAGTTGTATTCCAGAGGGTAAGTATCCAGTTAAGCACAGAGAGAGCAAGAAATACGGTAAACATCTCCACATCCAAAAAGTACCTAATAGAACATATATATTAATGCATTCTGCAAATTTCTTCCATCAGCTGGAAGGATGTATAGCAGTTGGAAAAGAATTTATGCATATAGATGATGATCAGCAGATTGATATAAATGCATCCAAAGTAACATTAAAAAGAATTGTATCTTTATTAGATATTGATGAAGAGCATAAAATTGTAATTAAAGATAAGATCATGATGGATAAAAAACAATTATTTACAAGTATTAAAAAAGGTGCAAAAGAAGGATTAATTTCTTTTAGTCTTAATATTGGTAAAAATAAAGCAGATGGTGGAGAGAATCCAAAAGGCAAATTAAATAAGCCAAGACTTATAGCTATGGTAATAAGCCAGGTAGCTAAATACTTTTTAGCCTATAAAGGTGTAGAGTTTATTGCACCAGAAGAAGTGGATGTGATAGTAAATGGTATTTTAGGCTTGTTCTAATATATACTTTGTTCAACCTTTAGGGCCTTTTCTTTATAGTTAAGGCCCTTTTTTGTATATTGGTGTAGGTGGTTGTTTCAATGGGATGACTATTTTGTTCTATTGGGAGAGGGATAATTTTCGGATTATTCCTCTTTTTTTGTTTTATTTAGAAACTTTTTTATATATTTGATGTATAACAAAGAACAAAACAATAGAACTTATGAGAGTACAATTACCACATCACAAAGTAGAAGAGTTTAAAGAATCATTAGAGGAATTTTACCCAGAAGTAGAAAGCAAGGAAGTTTGGACTTCTGATTTTTGGACCACATTATCTTTTGAAGGAATCAAAGACGAAGAGGAAGAAATGGAAGTTTATTATTTAGCAGAGGAATTATTATGAGCAAGAAACTGAATGCCCTTATCAAGATGATTCAAAAGATTGATACATCAGAAAAGTTATTCTTAGGAGAATTATTAATTGAGAGAATGAGAGAAAATCTTAATGATGATGAATACCAAGAAGCAACATTTACATTAGAATTACAAAGAATTAAAACAGAGATTTTATTTATTTAAATTTATTATTATGATCAAAATTATTGCAACAGAAGGAAACACTACAAAATGGGAGCCAGTAGAAGCTGGTACGCATTTAGCAAGATGTGTAAGAATGGTACACATTGGAACGGTTATGGAAAGCTATGCTAATGAGCCAGCTAAGCCAAAGAACAAAGTATTTTTAACATGGGAATTTCCATCAATGTTAATTGAAGGTGGTGAGTATGATGGTAAGCCAAGAGTTATATCTAAAGAATATACCTTGAGTTTACATCCAAAGACTACCTTATGTAAGCATTTAGTAGCTTGGAGAGGTAAATCTTTTAGCCCTAAAGAAGCAGAAGCATTTGATATTACTAAATTACTTGGAGTAGCTTGTATGATTACGGTGGTCCACAATGAGGTAGGTGATAAGGTTTATGCTAACATTGGAACAATCTCTGGATTACCAAAGGGATTAGAAGCACCAGAGCAAGTATTAGAAAATTTAGCAGTTAATGCTACTAATATTGATGAGCATACTGATAGCATCCCAGATTACATAGTTGAGAAACTTAAAACATCTACTGAGTTTTTAGCATTGGCAGAAACACCATTAGCTGAAGAGCCAGTAGTTAAAGAAGAAGAAGAGGAAGAATTACCATTTTAATTTAGTGTAGGGAAGGGGGTGCATCCTCTTCCCTTTTTAAAAAGTAGAACAATGGAACTAATTAATTTAATAGATGAGCAGATTATTACTAAGAGTGTAATAGCTGACATAGTAGAAGAAGCAGTTAATGCTGTAAAAGAAGGCCACATTGATCCAATGGAAGCAGCCATTAGATTAAAAGCTAATGAAGAGATCCTAAAGGACATTAGAAAGCAATTAGATGATTTAATCATAGACCAAGCAGAGCAATATGCTAAAGGTGAGAGATTCTTGCAAGGTGTAGAGTTTAATGTGGTTAATGGAAGAAAGGCTTATGATTTCTCTGATGATGCTGAGTGGACAGAATTAAAGGCTAAAATAAAAGCCAGAGAAGAATATTTAAAAGCCAAGCCCGACTTTGATCCAGAAACTGGAGAAGCTAATCCAACAAAGATTAAATACGGTAAGGATTATTTAACAATAAAATTTCCAAAGTAATGAGAAAGGAAGAATTTTTTGATGCATTAGACAAGGGCTTGTTCAATTTAACAGCCCTTGCTAAGATGATTGGTATTACCAATCCAACAATGTATTCCAAAGCTACAAGCAAGAAGTTTAAGCAATGGGAGATAGATAAACTAATTGATGCTGGTTTAATTGTACCAGATAACTTATTAAAAGATTGGGGGGATTATGTAAGGGATGAATTTATGTCCAATAAGACTACTGAACTTAGTGATGATACTATTTATAATTTAGAATTTGATAAATTTTTGCTGTATGCCAAAATATAAAGAAGAAAGAAGTGGGTATATCTTTAATGAGAAAAACCAGCTGCTATTTGTTACTGCTGGCTATGATAACATAAAAGATATAGTATGCAGAATTCAATTGTTTCTATTAGAAGTAGATATGGATTTTGGATCAGAGGCAATAAGAAGAGCCATATATTCACCTAAGTTATTCCAAGACAAATTTTATTTCAGTTTAAAAATATCAGATAAATATGAAAGCTGAAGTACAAATCCATTATAAGATTTCCACGCAAAAGGATTGGAGATTTGCATCTATTAGGCTAAATAGTTTATCAATGGATTCAGTAATACTGATTATTGAGAAGAGGCTAAAGATGATGCATCCAGATGAAGAAAAGAAGATTGATTATAAAATTATTGGAATTAGTTGATATGAAAGAAACAATTCGAATATACGCAGAAGAGATAGTGAACATAGTAAACAAATCAGATAGTAATTTTGATGCAATAGAACAATTAGAAGATTTATTATGCAAATTGATCAGATAATAGAGCATTTTGAAAAGAATGGAATACCTAAAGGCCCAATACGCTATAATCAATGTACGGTAATCCAAGATCCAGCTAAAATGGTTGAAAGCCACATTAGATACTTAAAGCAGAATCCTAAAAAAAAGCATTTTTTACCATATTATAAAAGACTTTATTTTTTGGTAGGGATTTCTCCGACAATCGACAAAGTTTAGTACTGAATTAGTCAAAGCTACAAAAATCAATATTGAAAAAAATTTTGATTTACTTTTTCGTGGAAAACTTTGTCTTTTTTGTCTGAAATAAAGGAAAGATAGAGTATTACTGAGTTTCCTTTCCGACAAAGTTGCGCCAATCAAGAGCCAAACTTGACAAAAGGATTTATTATTTAGATATTAGAACAAAATTAGAACAGAACATGCAAGTAACTATTTTCAAAAACATCCATAGCACAGCTACGGGATTTGACAGAACACCAGAATTTATCTTTGATAGAATACGAAATGGTGCTTCTAAGGACTTAATTAAAGAAATAAGGGGTAAGACTACCAAAACTGAAAAGAATGCCCTTAAAAAGAATCTACCAAGCATCTGCTGGAGTGGTAGGTTTAAAAACAGATCAGATATTGGATTGCTTGAGCATTCTGGATTGATATGTTTAGATTTTGATGGCTTTAAAGATGAAGAGAGCCTAAAAGATTGGAAGCAAATAACAGAAGGTGTAGAGTTTACTTATTCTTCTTTTATATCTCCATCTGGAGAAGGCTTAAAGGTAATAGTAAAGATCCCACAATGTAATAAGGATGATCATAAGCTATACTTTGAGGCTTTAGAAGATTTCTTCCAATCACCACATTTTGATGTATCATCTTCCAACATTAGTAGAGTATGCTATGAATCCTATGATCCAGAGATTTATGTAAATGAGGATTCTACTATATGGGAGAAGATGAAAGAAGAGGATATAATGATTACTGCTGAAGTAGATCCTCCATTGATTCTTAAATCTACATCCAAGATAATACAGAATATTTTAGTGTGGTTCAATAAGAACTACAATATGCAAGAAGGTGAGAGAAACGAGAATCTATTTAAGTTAGCAGCTGCATTATCTGATTATGGAATAAACCAATCAGAAGCAGAGCATTTAGCTTATCAGTATATCAATAAGGACTTTACAGAGCAAGAAATTAATACCATTATTAGATCAGCTTACAGAAGAGGTAGTGTGAATTTTGGTTCTAAATTCTTTGAAGATAGAAGTACATATAACAAGATAGAGGACAAGATTAAAGATGGAAGAACACATAAGGATATTGTAGCATCCTTTACAGATTATACTAAGGTAGAAATAGAAGATGCCATAAGCCAGATTAAAGTAGTAGCATCTACGGTTGAGTTTTGGGATTTTGATTCTAAAGGTAAGATAAGATTAAGGCCACATAAATTTAAAGAGTTTTTAGAGCAGAATGGTTATGCTAAAATATATCCATCTGGTTCTGAGATTCCAGTCTTTATTGAAATGGATTCTAATATAGTAGATAATACATCTACACAAAGAATAAAGGATTTTGTACTTAATTACTTAATGGATAATAGTGGTGATTTTGGAATGAAGCCTTATGATTACATGGCTGATAATCCTAATTACTTTTCTGAGAAGTATCTATCATTACTTGATTCAGTAGATATAAACTTCAAGAGAGATACTGCTGATACTTGCTATCTATATTATCAGAATTGTGCGTTGGAGGTAACAATGACTGAGGTAAAAGAGATTGATTACATGAATCTTAATGGCTTTATTTGGAAGAAACAGATAATACAAAGAGATTATAAAGCAGTTGATCATCATAATGCAGAGTATAGGAAATTTATTTGGCTTATAGCTGGTCAGAATAATATGAGGTATAATAGCTTTAAATCTGTAATAGGATTCTTCTTACATTCTTATAAATCTGCTGGTAAAAACAGAGCAGTTATCTGTAATGATGAGGTTATATCTGATAATCCAAATGGAGGAAGTGGTAAGGGATTGTTTGCTCAAGCATTAGGTAAGATGAAGAATCTATCAATATTGGATGGTAAGCAGTTTAATTTCAATAAATCATTTCCATTCCAGACCGTTGGAGTAGATACACAGATACTGGATTTTGATGATGTAGCTAAGAACTTTCCTTTTGAGAATATGTTTAGCCTTGTAACAGAAGGAATAACACTTGAAAAGAAGAATAAGGATGCCATTCATATTCCATTTGCTGATACTCCAAAGATATTGATGAGTACAAATTATACTATTGGAGGTATTGGAGGATCATTTGAAAGAAGAAAGTTTGAAATAGAGTTTAGTAGCTACTTCAATGTAAGATATACTCCAGCTGATGAATTTGGTAGGCAATTATTTGATGATTGGGATGATGCAGAATGGCACATATTTGATAACTATATGATCCAATGCTTACATTACTTTTTAGAGAATGGATTAGTATCACATGATTTTGTGAATCTGGAGAAGAGAAAGTTTATCAAGGATACATCATTCGATTTCTATGAATGGGCAATGGATGAGGATAATATTAAGGTAGGCCACAGCTATGTTAAGAAACAATTATACAATGATTTTACTGATGAGTATAATGATTACAAGAAATGGCTTACACAAAATAAGTTTTCTGGATGGGTGCAGAAGTTAGCTTTATATAAGGGAGTATTCTATGATGGTAAGAAGAAGAATCAATATGATGAGAGATGCCATATGCTATTAAAGAATGATCCTAATCTGGTAAAGCCAGAAGTACAAGAAGAAGAAATTGATGAATTACCTTTTTAAATTATAATTATGAAGATATTAAACTTATATGCTTGTTTAGGTGGTAACAGATACAAGTGGAATGAAGTAAAAGAAGATATAAAGGTAACTGCTGTAGAGTATGATCCAGAATTAGCAAAATTATACCAAGATAGATTCCCAAATGATGAGGTAATAGTTGCTGATGCACATCAATACCTTATTGACCATTACAAGGAATATGATTTTATATGGTCAAGCCCACCATGTCCTACACATAGTGGTACAAATCATTTTTTAAATGCTCAAGGTTGTATAAGATATCCAGATATGGGATTATATCAAGAAATAATATTTTTACAAACATTTTATAAGGGAAAATATTGTATTGAAAACGTAAAACCATATTATACTCCATTAATACCAGCAAAAAAGAGAGGTAGACATTTATATTGGACTAACTTTAATTTGCCTCAAGTATTATCAAATAGAGAGGCTCCAAGCATGAAAGCACATGGAGATAGACCACCTAATGATTGGAAAGCATTTTGTGAATTTCATAATATTGATTTAAGTAATTACAAAGGCAGCCAGGCTAAAGGAAAGATTGCACGTAATCTAGTAGACTATGAAGCTGGTAGAACAATATTTGAAACTGCATTAGGAATTATTAGCAAAAAAAGCACCAATCAATCAGAACTTTTTTGATTTTAGTAATTTTTTTATATATTAGTAAAACTATGAACAAAGAAGAACTAAAAAGCAAACTGGATATGGTCAAGGATTATATTAAGTTTAATACAGATGCAGAGAAGATTGCTGATATCTGTAACAACAATGCACATCAGCAGATTGGATATTACTTAGGGGCTTTAAAGCAGATTAAAGCTGATTTAGAAGTTATTCAACAGATGTTAGATGAGCAATAACCATCTCAGAGAATTTTATAAGGGTGCTACTGCTGGTGTTTACTATGTGGTATGTACTCTTTTATTTGCCTACATAATCTTAATGGCAGTTATTTAAAACAATAGAACAATGATAAGAAAAGAAATAGAGGAATTAAAAGATTTAATGGATGATATGGAGTGTGCAGTTGATTATGCTGCTGATATCCTTAAAAAACATCAAAATAATCCATTGATAGCTTATGGAATTTACATAGAAAAAATGTCAGTTTTTTGTGGGAGACTTGATCTAATTACATTTGATTTACATCAATATAAAACAATAGACAATGAAGTTATTAGATAGAACAAAAGCAAACACTTACAAAGTTGCATCAGCTGGTGCAGAATTAGCAGAAGGGAACTTATATCATTTTGGATATATAAATGAACAGAGAAGGATGATTGGATCACGTGGAGTAGTTTATAAAAGGCTAAATGATAAAGAGGTAATCATTAAAACCAAATCAGAAATATCTTACGCAGAACATTTTGTTGATTTTGGAACGGTTTATGGTGAAGAACAAGAGGATAATAACCTAAAGGAATATCTGGATATAATGATCAAGAATGAATCAGAAAAAACAAGATTTACTTTAGAAGCTGTAATTTTTGAGAAGGCCAGAATTAAAAGAATAGAAGATAAAATTAAAAGGCTTCGATATAAGCTATCTGTTCAAAGTAATAAAAAAGAATTCCCAGAGATAAAGAAACAGATTGAGCAATTAAAAAGTGAGATATAATATGATGAACTTTGATGAAACAAAAATAAGAGTACTTGATGCTGAAGATGATGATGAACTTTGTGATTATGCAGCAGAACAAATTAGAGCATATCTAAAAACATTTGGTCAATTACCAAAAGATAAGCAAGCGTTTACTCATCCAAATACTGATTGTTATTATATCCATATTGATATAATTGATCCAATAGAAAATATGATTTCTTGCTTTATAGATTTTAGTGCATCTTAACATGATCCAATTATATCCATATCAAGAGCAGTTAGTTACTAATCTTAGACAATCATTTACTAATGGTAATAAAAGAGTAGTGCTAACTGCACCTACTGGTGCTGGTAAAACGGTTATGTTTAGCTACATGATAGCCCAGCACATCAAAAAAGGTGGTAAAGTATTGGTATTAACTGATAGGAAGAAACTACTGCATCAAGCTACATCATCATTCCATCATTTTGGAATTGATCCACAGCATATAACAGCAGATACTAAGGAGATAACCAACACCAATTGCACAGTTGCAATGGTAGAAACATTATACAGAAGAAGAGAGGCTTACAAGGTTTTTATTGAATCTTGTACAATGATCGTAATAGATGAGGCACATAAAACGTGCTTTGAGAAGCTATTTGAGTATTTCAATCCTAATACCTTTGTTATTGGTGCTACAGCTACACCATTTAGAACTGGACAGCAATCTTCTATGGATGTATATTATCAAGATATCATTCAAGATATAGATACAATTGATCTACTAAAAATTGGTAAGCTATCTAAGTGCAGAACATTTGGAATAGATGTACCATTGGATAATGTAAAAAAGACTGCTGGAGATTTCAATGGTAAATCATTGGGACAGATGTATGATGAGAATAGAATCTATGATGGAGTAGCTGAGAATTATATTAAGCATTCCAATAATACTAAAGCTATTTGCTTTGCATCAAGCATTCAATCTGCTGAGAGGTTATATCATGAGTTGATGCAGAAGGGCCTACAATGCTATATAATCCATTCTAATAAGCCAGATAAGGTAAATGATGGGATCTTAGAATACTTTGGTGAATGCAAGGCTAATGAAACTAATATACTTATCAATGTAGGAATATTAACTGCTGGTTATGATTGTCCGGATATTCAGACCGTTATCTTATACAGAGCCACAACATCTTTACCTTTATTCCTACAGATGGTTGGAAGGGGATCAAGAATTACTGCTAACAAAGAATCATTCATCTTACTTGATTTTGGTAACAATATTAAACGGCATAACTTCTGGGAATCACCAAGAATATGGGATTTAAAGAAGAAGAGAAAAGCAAAAGGTGTAGCACCTATAAAGGAATGCCCAATGTGTGAATCATTTCTACCAGCATCTGCAAAAGAATGTGGTTATTGTGGGCATGAGTTTAAGGAAACACCAGAAGAAAAGTTAACTAAAAAGATTGCTGAGTTAAAAGAGTTATCAAGAAATGATATTTTAGATCAAGACTTAAAAGATAAGGTATTGCTATGTAAAGCAAAGGTAATATCTCCATTTTGGGTTTTACACAATCTAAAGGATATTGAAGAAGCCAGAATTTTTTGTACTTTAATGGGGTATAAAAAAGGTTTTGAGTATGCAAACAAAAATAGATTCCAAGTTTTCAAGTAGTGAAGATAGAATCCAAGCATCATGTTATACATGGTTTCACAATACTTTTCCAGATTACAGAGGCTTACTCTGCTATAATCTTAATAATTCTGCTAATGCTATACAAGGCAATAAGAATAAAGCTATGGGAGTACAGCCTGGAAGGGCTGATTTCACCTTTTATTTTAAGGGTAGAGCATTCTTTATTGAGATGAAAACACCAAAGGGAAAACAACAAGAAATACAGAAGAGATGGATGCTGAATATGCTACATAATGGCTTTGAATATCACATCATTAGAACAAAAGAAGATTTTAAAACACTAATAAACAACATTACCAATGCTTAAAAATTTATTGACTCTCACAGATTTTATGAACAATAAGGGAGGAGTTACCGTAAAAAGAGGTGAGTATATCTATGGAGATTATATATTTATCTTAGAAAATCAGAATGATGTACCATTCTTTGAAACTTGGAATTATTATGTGGCTATTATACAAAGCTATTTAACAGAAGATACTAAGTATATAAGAAAGGTAGATATACAAAGAAACAGATTAGAATTAATATTATCACAAAATAAGTAGAAATGGCAAACATTAAATTTTTTAGAAAAGGGAATTATGTAGTAATTGAAGATTCAGTTACTGGTTTATATCATGAAGAGCATGCATCTAATGTATATGTTAAAAAGAAATTAGCAGCAGATACTTCATATTATATTACATTAGGTACTCAAGTGCAGTACAATGTACAGCCAATTGCAGAGATTCAAGATGAAGCTGGAGTAGTTTATTCTCAAGCAGCTTTTGAGAGGCTATATCAAGAATGTACTGGCCAAGAGCTAACAGATGTATCTACAGCATCATCTAAGGCTTCTGTTACTGCATCTAATGCATCTCAGCAATTAGTAGCAGCTAATCCAGACAGAAAGGGTGTATGGATTTCAAATTTATCTGATAAGAAGGCTTACATTTCTTTTGGAAGTGGTGATGCTACTGAAGCAGATGATTCATTAATTATTGCTGATGCATCAGCTTATATTGCTACTACTGAAGAGATCAGAGTAATAGCAGAATCTGGAGTTGCTGGTAAGATTGTAGCAAGAGAACTATTATAATATGATTAAGGGAGATAATATTTTAAGCGTAGGTACTCCAGCTGGTGGTGGAATTAGCATTATTGCTAATGATCCAGTTACTTCTGGTGGTGGTGGTGGTGGAGATTCTCCTCCAATTACAGAAGAATTACAATTATATATCAATCCAGAAGCAGATGTTTATTCTGATACTGGTTCTACATTAGCAGTTGATGGAGATAACATTAGACAAATAAACGACCAAAGTGGTAATGGTGCAAACATCGTACAGCCTACTGCATCATCTCAATTTGTATATACTGCTGATGCTTTAGGTACTGGAAATTTTGGATTGTATAAAGCTGCTCTTGCTGACCATATGGATTTTGCTAGTACGCTAAGTATTGATAGTGCTACTACGGGAGGAATAACTTTTTATACTGTTTATGATAAAACTAATACTAGTTCTATAAGTTATCTTTTTGGGACTACTGATGGTAACTTTAACAGAATACTTGAGTATGCAAATAGCAGAATTTATTTTCAAGATGATACTGGAGTGAACTTTTTTGCTACTATTACAAATGCTTCTGATTTAGCAATAAGAACATTTACATTAGATACTGCCACAGATATTATAACTACTTATATTAATGGTACTTTAGTAAATAGTGGATATAAAGATAGAACTTGGGGAGATTTTAATTTTGATAATTTCTGGGGTAGTGGTATGACTGGATATATTGGTAATACACTATTATACTCAGATGTACACGATGCTACACAAGTGGCAGAGGTTTCTGATTGGTTAAATACTAAATATTCAATATACTAATATGAAAGCAATATTATTTACACAAGAAGATACAGATGGATTCAATGCATTGCAAGAGAGGATTCATCTCCACATGATTTCTAAAATAGGAGTTGATGATTTCAAATATTCAGGAAGTTGCTGGGCAGATGCTGCAACAGCTTACGTTTATGAAGATCAGCTTTGTATGCCAGTTAATGAGTATGAGCCAGTTAGATATAATTACATATTGGAAGTATTAACACAACAAGAAAAAGATTCAATCGTAGATGTACCCATCAGTGACGAAAATATTGAGTAAAACTAAGGATAAGAAAGGCTTAGAATCTTGGAGAGCATCAGTTGGTGAGGCTGAAGCTGATAGGATTATACAAGAAGCATTCAAGAGAGGTAGATTATTAGATGAAAACGTACAATTATACGCAGATCAAAACCAATCTAATAATGCCCTCTTGGATGACTTCTTAGAGCCTTACACTATCAAAAGCACAGAACAGCAAGTAGTATCTGAAAAATACTGCTATGAGGGCCGTTATGATGCTATACTGGTTAGAAATGGTATTACCTACATCAATGACTTTAAAACGGCATCAAAGCCAAAGAAATTAGAGTACATTGAAGATTATAAGCTACAGATTGGGGCTTACTATGGGGCTTTACTTGAGCAAGGAATAATGATTGATAGAGGGATTATTGCTATATTTACTGATAAAAGCTATCAAGAATTTATATTTTTAGGGGCTGAAATGAGGCAATTTTATAAAAGGTTTTTGAACAGATTGAAGGAATATTATGCAAATTATAGAAAGGAACATAGCTGATTTAATCAGAGCAGAATACAATCCAAGAGAATTAACAGAAGAACAAGAAAAACAATTATCTGATTCACTAAGGAGATTTGGTGTAGTTGATCCAGTTATTGTTAATGTACATGAAGATAGAAAGGATATTATCATTGGAGGACACCAAAGAAGTAAGGTATGGCAAAAGCTGGGCAATGAAACTATCCCTACGGTTGAGTTATCACTAACATTAGACCAGGAGAAGGAGTTAAATGTAAGACTTAATAAGAACACCGGGCAATTCGATATGGATATGCTGAAGGATCATTTTGAAACAGATGATTTGATTGAATGGGGTTTTACTGATGTTGAATTAGAATGGCAAGAAGATGTAACACATCTGGAAGCTGAAGAGGATGATTTTGAAGTACCAGAAGAGGTGCATACTGATATTGTACAAGGAGATTTGATTGAGATAGGGCCACATAGATTGCTTTGTGGAGATAGTACAAATAGTGATGATGTTGAGAGATTGATGGATGGAGAGAAGGCTGATATGGTGTTTACTGATCCTCCTTATAATATTGCTTTTAAACCACCAAGAGGTACGCATGAAGAAATCCTTAACGATGATATGAGTGATGAGGATTTTAAGCAATTTTTAAGAGATGTTTTTTCAATGTGTGATTATGTTTTAAAAGATAACACATTTTTAATTTCTTTTATGGGTTGGTCAACTATTGCAGAATTTCAAATTGTATTGCGAGAATTATTTACGATTAAATCAATGCCCGTATGGGTTAAGAATAATTTTGGAATTGGATATTTTACAAGACCAAAACATGAACCTAGTTTTTTATGTTTAAAAGGTTCACCAGAAAAGCCAGAAACAGCACCAGCAGATGTTTTTGAAGCTGCAAAAGTTCATAAGACCACGCATTCTTGTGAAAAACCAGTAGAGTTGATAAAAGATATGATATTACCGTTTAGTGATTTAAAAGATTTATTTTATGAGCCTTTTGGTGGTAGTGGTTCAACAATGGCTACTTGTCACCAACTGAGTAGAACTTGCTATTCAATGGAACTTGATCCCAAGTATTGCCAAGTGATAATAGACCGTATGATGAAACTTGATCCATCCCTTTCCGTAAAAATTAATGGTAAAGACTATGGACAAGAATAGACAATATAAAAAGGCAGTATTAGAGGCTATGGAGAAAACGCTTGGAATCGTTACTCAAGCGTGTAAGATGGCTGGTGTTGGCCGTTCTACTTTTTATAAGTGGTTAGCTGAAGATGATGACTTTAAGAAGCAAGTGCAAGAGATTGATAATGTTGTCCTGGACTTCGTAGAATCTAAGCTACATAAACAAATTGATGGAGGTAATCCAACATCCACAATATTCTACTTAAAGACAAAAGGAAGAAAGAGAGGATATATAGAAACTAAAGATATAACCAACAATGGTGGATCATTTACTAATCCATTTGAAGGGCTTACTTTAGAACAGCTGGAGAAGTTATCAAAATTGAATGATGATGATACATCTGAAGATATTGATTAATGCTATAACTACTAATAAACCAGCTTTAATGATGGCAATACTTAAAGGAAAAAAGTATTATCATAGACCTTTCTCTGTCTATTTAGCTATAATAATTTTATCTTTTAGGAAGAAATTTTAGTTTTTTAGTAACTTTTATTAGTTATTCTCGTTTACTTGTTATATATTTGATTCATCAAAGGACAAGTAAAACACTATTTTTTAACTTTTTAATTTTTTGATTATGTCTGCATCTATTTTACCTTCTCA
>WLWG01001868.1_pt1 | contig 17494 bp, 11 predicted proteins | sample 6712871 | NCBI WGS metagenome assembly WLWG01 (sample SAMN12718693, study PRJNA515312) | sponge metagenome | isolation source: marine sponge | host: Mycale hentscheli | place: New Zealand: South Island, Marlborough, Capsize Point | collected 2003-05-01
CCGATGCCGAACGTGGATAATTGATCATGCCGATATTGTTGAATACGCACGTTTTTTCGTCCTCGTAAAACATCAATCACATGTCCCAAGCCAAATCGCTGTTGCACCCGATAAACACATGACAAAGCTTTTTGTGCATCCACTGTGGCATCATATTGCTGCGGTGGATGCAAACAAATATCACAATTGCCACACGCGACCGCCAGCGATTCACCAAAATAATTTAACAACACTTGACGCCGACACGTTTGCGCTTCGGCAAAACCGGCGATGGCATTTAATTTATGCAATTCAATGCGTCGCTGAGTTGGATTTTCCGTTCGCTCCAACAAGGCTCGTACTTGTACCAAATCACTCAAACCAAACAACGTCAGAGCTTCGGCGGGTAAATTATCGCGACCGGCACGACCGGTTTCCTGATAATAATTTTCAATATTTTTGGCAATATTAAAATGTACAATAAAACGCACATTCGGCTTATCAATACCCATCCCAAACGCCACTGTCGCCACAATAATATGAATATCATCGCGTTGAAACGCTTGCTGGGCATGTTGTCGTTGCTGCACTGGCAGCCCGGCATGATACGCCAAACTCTCAATCCCTTCTGTTTGTAAACGCTGGGTGACTTCCTCCACTTTTTTACGGGTCGTGCAATACACAATTCCGGCTTGCCCACGACGCTCACCCACAAACTGAATTAATTGATCAAATGGCTTATGTTTTTCTAATACCGTGTATCGAATATTAGGCCGATCAAAACTGGCAACGTGAACCTGAGGATCGCGCAATCGCAACTGCATCATCACATCCTGCCGAGTTTGCGCATCGGCAGTCGCGGTCAATGCAATCATTGGAATATCAGGAAATGTCTGACGCAACTGCCCCAATTGCACATATTCCGGTCGAAAATCATGTCCCCATTGCGACACACAATGCGCCTCATCGATGGCAAACAAAGCAATATCAATTTCCTCTAATCGCTGCAAAAACCGCTCCATCATCAATCGCTCCGGTGCGATATACAACAAATCCAATTCATGCTGGTGCATTTTTGCCAATACTCGACGTGAATCTTCACTCGACAGCGCTGAATTATAATAAGCTGCCGCCACGCCATTGGCTTGCAAAGCATGAACTTGATCTTGCATCAATGAAATCAATGGAGATACCACAATCGCCACCCCTGAACGCACCAACGCTGGAATTTGATAACACAATGATTTCCCACCACCGGTGGGCATTAGCACGAATTGATCTCGACCAGCAACCAATTCCTCGATCACCACCTCTTGCTGGGAACGAAATTGAGCAAACCCAAACACCTGTTCTAATATTTGTTGCGGAGCAGCCATACGCATCTTGCATTCTCTTAGAATGGCAGGATTTATAACACAGTTTGTTTGACCGCACTACCGTACCCGTCTCTCAGTAATTTTGAAACAGTTGTTCCATCTGTCATTTTTAACTACTATGAAAAACTTTTCCCACCATCACGATAAGGATAAGCATTATGTCTCATTTACATCTGACTCAAACCGATGCCATTTTGCACATTGAATTGCATCGCCCGGATAAATTAAATGCACTCAATGCCGCACTGCTGGATGAATTGGAGCAAACCTTACAACAAGCACAAACCAACCCTACCATCAAAGGACTCGTTCTAAGTGGTCATGGGAAAGCGTTCTGCGCTGGCGCTGACATTAATCAAATCGCCGACGCCAACGCAACAGACGGTTTACGGTTCGCCCAACAGGGTCAACGTGTTTTTCGCTTGCTAGAAACCCTTGGCAAACCTTCGATTGCCGCCATTCATGGTTACGCTTTAGGAGGCGGCTGTGAATTGGCAATGGCGGCAACGTTACGCTTAGCCCATCCTGATGCTAAATTCGGCCAACCTGAAATTAAATTAGGCATCATGCCAGGTTACGGTGGTACCGTACGCTTAGCGCGTTTGGTTGGCAAAGGTCGGGCTCTGGATTTATGCTTAACCGGTCGTACCATTGACACCACTCAAGCATACCAATGGGGCTTGGTTCAAAATGTGATTGGCACGGATGAAGATTTATTAGACATCGCTTTAAACCAAATCAATGCCATCACCAACTTAGCCCCCATTGCCTTGGATCATATTATGCAAACCATTGATCAAGGTTTGGACGTATCGCTAGAACAAGCCTTAGCAATTGAAGCCAATCATTTTGCCTTATTGTGCACGACCCAAGACAAACAAATTGGCGTGACGGCGTTTTTACAAAAACAAACCCCTAACTTTTGTGGAGAATAATGTGACAACCATGGAAATCGATTGTACCCGCCTGACTCACTCAACAGGCGATTTAGGATTATTGACCTTACAGCGTGGGCAATCGCTCAATGCTCTTACTTATTCAATGATCAAAACGCTCAATCATCAATTGGCACAATGGCAAGTAGATGACAGCATCAAAGCAGTGGTGATCCAATCAGCCGACCCCAAAGCGTTTTGTGCCGGCGGTGATATTCGACGCTTATATCAAGAGAAGTTAGCCGGCAATCCAGATGTGTTTGATTTTTTTACCCACGAGTACACGCTTAATTATCGAATCGCTCGCTACCCTAAACCATACATTGCTCTGTTAAATGGCATTACCATGGGTGGCGGTGTGGGGATCTCGCTTCACGGCTGTCGAGTTGTCGCCACTGAAAACTTGCGCTTCGCCATGCCAGAAACTCAAATCGGTTTTTTCCCAGACATTGGCAGCAGTTATTTATTGGCACGCTGCCCAGGTGCATTAGGCTCTTATTTAGCATTAACCGGTATTCAATTAAACCAAGCCGATTGTGTTTACGCCGGTTTAATTCAGTACAGTCTAGCGGCAGACGACTTACCTGCGCTGCTAGACACGCTGCAATCCACCAAAGGGGAACAGCTTGATCAAGTCCTCAGTGAAGCCAATCAGCCGACCGCCTCTAGCGTTATTGAACAACATCAATCCATCATTGATCAATGTTTTCACCAACCCACCGTCACTGCCATTTTCGAACAATTGGAAATCGCCGCACGCACCCATGAGTGGGCCGCACAAACACTGGCGATGTTGCATACCAAATCTCCCACCAGTTTGGTGGTTGCTTTAACACAGCTGCAATTGGCCAACACTCAGACTTTGGCTCAATGTTTAACCACTGATTACCGTTTAGCGCACCGTTTTTTAACGGATCATGATTTTTTTGAAGGCGTGCGCGCCTTGCTAATCGATAAATGCAAACAACCCCAATGGCAACCCAGTCAATTAAATAAGGTGGATCACCGCACAATTGAACAATATTTTGCCCCGTTATCCCAAGAATTAGAATTAAGCGATGACAATCTTGCCTTCATCTAATATATCCATCGTGCCTGAAGATGTAACTGTTAAGCACACGATGGGGATAGACTGCGACGTTTTGATTGAAAAACCCGCCGGACTCGCCTAGCGAATTCGAGGATTTTTTTTGAGAAACGTCGCAAGATGCCGTCCCATGCACGCTTAACAGTCGCAGCTTGAAGTCGAATGGGTATATACTCTCACTTGGTATTTAAAAACATCATGACTAACTGCAAATAGATTTGCATCTTCAAGCAAGATCAGTAAATCGATGAATTAACGTTATTGGAGAAATCATCATGTCACTTGCCACTGCCCAATCAGCTGTTGAATTCATTCACCAGCACGCGCCTGATTTTACGCCGCAATTGAGCATCATTTTAGGTTCGGGTCTTACCGACGTAACCGCCGATATGGACATTGTCGCCAAAATCGATTATCGCGCCATTCCTGGCTTCCCTAAGCCCACAGTGAAAGGACACAGTGGTCAATTGATTTTGGGATATTTGCAAGAATTACCCATCGCCGTGTTACAAGGCCGCACGCATTATTACGAACACAAACATTATGATCCCATCAAACTGTACATTCACACACTTAAGCAATTAAATTGTCGTGATCTACTGATCACTGGCGCCAGCGGTTCATTGAATGAAGACATCACTCCCGGTGAGTTAGTGTTAATTGCCGATCACATTAATTGGCAATTGCCCAACCCATTGCTGGGACCCAATGATGATACGATTGGCCCGCGTTTCCCTGATTTAACCTTTGCTTATGATCCACATCTGCGCGAATTATTCATGGCTTGCGCCAAACAAACCAATCTATCCTTGAGTGAAGGTGTGTATTTAGCCACCAGCGGGCCAACTTATGAAACAGCCGCTGAAATCCATGCCTTTCGTATGCTAGGCGCCGATGCAGTCGGTATGTCGATTGTGCCAGAAGTCATTATTGCCAATCATTGTGGACTGCGGGTCGCCGCATTTGCCTGTATCACCAATTTTGCCACTGGACTCACAGCCACCCGCCATCAACATCAGCAAATTCTCTCCGTTGCCGAGCAGTGCAGCCAACGATTACGACAATTATTAGCCAATTACATCAACATCAATTATTAAACGTGCCTAAAAGTTGGCAGAATGTTTCATTCATCATCGATTCTGCCAACTCTAAGTCATTACCGGCTTCACAATTAATAAATTTATAATGCAACGATTATTGCTCCTGTCTCTTTTAGTGGTTAGTATAACGACCAATCAAAAATGAGTCCGCATTTTATGGAACATTACACCCTATTTATTATTTTGGCTTGTGCGTTTGGTTTTTTCATGGCTTGGGGAATTGGAGCGAACGATGTCGCCAATGCAATGGGAACTTCGGTTGGTTCACGCGCCTTAACCATTAAACAAGCCATCATTGTCGCCGCTATTTTTGAAGCGGCCGGAGCACTGCTCGCCGGCGGTGAAGTCACCGATACCATCCGCGGGAAAATTATTGATAGCTCCGTATTAGAAGGTTCACCAGAGATATTAGTCTACGGCATGCTGGCGGCTTTGCTGGCAGCAGGCAGTTGGTTATTGATTGCTACCGCCATGGGATTGCCAGTTTCTACCACACACAGCATTGTTGGCGCCATCATCGGGTTTGGTTTAGTCCATGTCGGCATTCATGCTATTTATTGGAGTAAGGTGGTTAGCATTGTACTCAGCTGGGTGTTAACACCATGTATCGCGGGCATCGTAGCATTTATTATATTTCGTAGCGTACAAAAATTCATTCTAACTGCCGCTGATCCCTTGCTCAATGCCAAACGCTACGTGCCTATTTATATTTTTTTAGTAGCCTTTGTCATCAGCATGGTCACCCTCACCAAAGGATTGCAACACTTAGGTTTCAACCTTCACTTCACTGCCAGTATCACTTACGCTATTTTATTCGGCCTGTTGTGCAGCGCCCTTGGCATGTTTACTTTTCGTAAGATCAATGCCGATTCGTCTACCAGCAGCCAGCAACGATTTTTATTGGTGGAACGGGTCTTTGGAATTTTAATGATTTTCACCGCCTGTTCGATGGCATTTGCCCACGGTTCCAACGATGTTGCCAATGCCATTGGTCCGGTGGCTGCCATTATTAATATTTTGCAAGACGGCGCCCACATTGCGCAAAAATCTGCAATCACCACTTGGGTATTGGTGCTAGGTGCCGTTGGTATTGTCGCGGGACTGTCCATGTTTGGCTATCGAGTGATTGCCACCATTGGTCATCAAATTACGGAACTCACCCCCAGTCGTGGGTTCGCTGCCGAATTAGCAACTGCCAGTACAGTGGTGATTGCTTCCGGTACTGGCTTACCCATTTCCACCACTCAAACCTTGGTAGGCGCGGTGTTGGGCGTTGGTTTAGCACGCGGCTTGGCCGCACTGAAATTAAATGTCGTCCGTAACATTTTTATGTCCTGGGTGGTTACCTTACCCGTCGGCGCTTTGTTAGCGATTGTATTTTTCTACGTGTTGCAACTTTTAATTTAAATCACCGACAACCGGTACAATATTTTTTTCACCGCCGCCAGACGTTCAGACAGTGGTAACAATGCATCAATGATTTGCAAATTCGGCCAGCGACGTAACCACGTCAATTGACGTTTGGCTAATTGACGGGTGGCTGCTGTGATTTTATCTTGCATGGTCTGCACATCATACGCCCCTTGCAAATACAACCACACTTGACGATACCCCACACTGCGTAAAGCGGGCAACGCCAAATCCAAATCCCCTCGCTCAAATAAACCATTCACCTCAGCAATCAATCCATCTGCCAACATTTGTTGCACCCGTTGCTCGATACGCTGATGCAAGATAGCACGGTCACTAGCAATCAATGCCAAATTAATAAATTCATAATCGGCCGGAGGTAAAGGTTGCTGCCAGTGTTGTGACATGGGCTTTCCCGTTACGTGATAAATTTCCAAAGCACGTTGGATGCGTTGTCGATCATTCGGATTGATGTTGGCTGCGGCGACAGGATCCACTTGAGTTAATTGTGTATACAATGCCGCCCACCCCTGTTCATTGGCTTGATGTTCAAGCTGGCGACGAACGTTTGTGTCAGCCGCCGACATATCAGCCAATCCAGTTTGCAACGCATGAAAATACAACATGGATCCCCCCACCAACAAAGGGATACGTTGCGCCGCCAGGCTTGCCTGAATGAAAGTTTGCGCATCCTGACAAAAGTTTGCTACACAATAAGGTTGCGTTGGATCACGTACATCAATCAGTTGATGCGGTGCTTGGGCTAACAAAGTCGCACTAGGTTTGGCGGTACCAATATCCATGCCACGATAGACCATGACTGAATCAACACTAATAATGTCACTGGCAAATTGCTGGTGCAAAGCCACTGCCAATTGGGTTTTACCACTGGCCGTGGGACCCATTAAACAAACAACTTTAGGTTTGGTTTTCATGTTGATGCGAAAAACTGCTGCAAAGTGTGTTCTGTCAATGAACGTACAATATCATGTTGTATCAAAAACGTCACATCGGTAACCGTGCGTTCCAACTCTCGTAAAAAATCATTCATCATCACCGTTGTTAACCGTTGCAAGACCACACTGTGACGTGCAATCACTGGCAATAACTCCGTATTGTCTGCCGCTGGATGCTCAGTTAAATAAACAAGCAGTTGACCAAAGACAAACGCAACATCGGCTTGCCCCACACAAAGAGGGATATCGCGCAATAACAATTGCTGCTCCCCCAACCGTTCCACTTGCCACCCCAGTGCGCGCCACCGTGGCGCATATTCTGCAAACAGCGAAACCGTTTGCTCAGTAGCTTGCACGGTAATTGGAACTAACAAGGAACGTGTTTTAATGGCTGTGTCAGCATAAGCTTGCTGCAAATGCTGATGGATAAGCAGTGATTTTCCAGCGACATAATCGCACACCATCAAGTTATCGACGGTCCGCGCCAAAATAAATCGCTTGGCCACTTGAGCAACGGCTTGTCCCAGTGGTAATGTCGATTGCGAGTGGCTAGCAATCTCCGTGGTATATTGAGCACGCGGTTGGTGTACATGCAGTGTCTCCGATGCCGTGCTGCTAACATTTAACTTGTGTTCAGGCACGGCGGTCATAGAAGACATAGAGACATCCGAAACAATTGTACCAACTGCATCTGTTTTTAGGTGCGTTTGCTTGGAATCCACATCGGCTGTCTCAGCTTTGTCCATCGCCGGATCTGATTGAGTCACTTCATTGGTCACCGACGCTTTTGTGGAAAACAGATCCGATTGCAATGTCTCATCTACCGATGTAGACACCGAAGTTTGATTCAAAGCATGTCCCAAACCATTGACAATAAAATCATGAATCATCCGCGATTGACGAAAACGCACTTCAGCTTTGGTAGGATGCACATTCACATCCACCAATGCAGGCGGCATTGTCAAAAACAATACATAAGCAGCATGTCGTCCTGGATATAACAAATCGGCATACACTTGACGAATCGCATGATGAATCAATTTATCTTTAACCAACCGTTGATTTAAATAAAAATATTGTTGATCAGTTTGACTACGAAAATAGATTGGCAACCCCACCCATCCCCGCAAATGCAAACCGTCTCGTTCAATATCCAAATACACCGCGTGGTCTAAAAATGTTTTCCCCAACAATTGACGGATCCGCGCTTGTTGATCAGTCAGTGATTGTGCTGGATGCACTTGCCAAAGCGTACGCTTGTCATGCACCAATTTAAATCCCACTGAAAAATGACTGATTGCTAACCGTTTAGCCACCTCTTCACTGTACATAAATTCAGTCTTGTCCATGCGCAAAAATTTTCGTCGCACCGGCGTGTGGATAAATAATTCTTCCACTTGCACCGTGGTTCCCAATGGATGCGCTGCCGGTTGCGGTTGCGTTATCTGCTGCGCCGATTCATTGTCAATTCGCCAGGCTGAATCCGCTTGCGAAGTACGACTGATCAAAGCAAATCGAGAAACCGAACAAACACTCGCCAACGCTTCACCACGAAATCCAAGACTCGTCACTTGAGCCAAATCATCAAATTCAACAATTTTGCTGGTGGCATGACTGGTGACAGTCAATGGTAAATCGTCAACCTCAATGCCCGCACCATTGTCGGTTATGCGGATTAATTGTTTACCGCCTTGCTGCAATTCAATATCAATTTGCGTTGCGTGCGCATCCAAACTATTTTCCAACAATTCTTTGATCACCGATGCAGGTCGTTCAATCACTTCACCAGCAGCAATTTGATTAATGACATGAGATGCTAATTTACGAATGCGTTGTGACATAAACTTTCCTCGTTATCCGTGTGGAATTTTCAACGTTTGTCCAACTCGAATGTTATCTGACGTTAATTGATTGGCAGCCTTCAAAGCCCGTACTGAAACGCCATGACGCTGGGCAATGTGGGATAAACTATCACCTCTGGTCACTTTATACGAGGTGGCTTTAGCCAAGCCAGCAATAATGGTATTGGGGGGCGGGGAAGCATACAAATACTGTTTAATCCCTTGATAAACAGCTTTGGCCAACCGTTGTCGGTATCGACGACTACCCAAATTTAATTCCTCGGTAGGATTGGAAATAAATCCCATCTCCACCAAAATGGATGGAATATCCGGTGATTTCAACACTAGAAATCCCGCTTGATCAACTTTGTGATTATGCAATCGCGCCACCTTCCCCAATTGTGATAACACACCACCACCCACCGTCAAACTCGCACTGATGGTGGCAGTTTGCGACAAATCAATCAGCACCGAACGCACCAACTCATCTTCAAATTCTTGTAAATTAATCCCACCCAAATCCGCGTGATTTTCTTTTTCCGCCAACCATCGAGCTGCTTCGCTGGTGGCGCCACGTTGTGACAATGCAAACACAGAAGCCCCGTTGGCGCTGCTGTGTTTAAAAGCATCGGCATGCACTGATACAAACAAATCGGCGTTGTGTTTACGCGCAATTGCTAACCGTTGGCGCAAACCAACGTATCGATCACTGTCACGCGTTAACACCGCCTTCATCCCAGGCTCTTGATTAATAAGCTTTGTCAAAGCTTTGCCAATCGCCAGCACCACATTTTTTTCTTGCGTCCCTTTAGGACCAATCGCACCTGGATCTTTACCACCATGACCCGGGTCAATAATAATCACCACCTCTCGTGGCGCAGATTTCAATGGTGCGGTTTGCTTTGCGGTAGCAGTAGGCGCGCCCTGATCTTTTTTGATTTCAACCACCAACCGATGCCCATAATTGGCTTGCGGCTTTAAAGCAAAAACTCGATATTGACTCTCATTAGCCAAATCAATCACCAAGCGTAATGTTTTATCTTGCTGAGCCTGCCGCACTTGCAACACTGGGTGAGCCAATTGAACGCGTTTCAAATCAAAAGTCATCTTGGCTTGTTGAATATCAACCACAATCCGATCCGGATGGGTCAATGCAAAGCTGCGGTAATCGGGTGCCTGGTTTAATTCAAAGATCAATTGCAATTGATTGGGTTTGGCCGCCAACCGCAATTGCTGTACTTGTGTATTCGCAGCACAAGCCATGCTCCACCAACCGATGAGGCATATACCAACCAATGCCCGGATCAATTTCACTTTTTTAAAACCTTCACTCAGTTAAATGAGTGATATTTTATACCCATTCCACTATAAGATGCGAACAATACTGGTGTTTGCAAGACAAGATCATTTAAATAATCCCTTGCAACAAAGAATCGACATCGTGTCAATTAAGCCGAAATTATTCCACACTTGCTAAAATCTTATCCCTGCACCAATGGCAACGTTAAGCAACGACAAGCACCACCGGCGTAAATAAACTCTGTCATGTCTACACAATGAACCGTGAATTGTAACGATTCGAGAATCGCTTGAGTCGCAGGACAATTAGAAGGAATGATCATATGTTGGTTGATTTTAATGGCGTTGGCAGCAAAGTGCTGTGCTTCCTCTAATGGAATATCAATAAGCGTAATGTGATGATTGGTTAAGCGTTGCACACTCGCTTCACTCAAAGCCGGAAGATAACACAAGGCTTGAGTCTCTGAAATGGGTAAAAAACAGGTATCCAAATGATAAAATCGTGGATCGACCAACTCACATGTCACTACAGCATAATTCACGTTTTGCGCCAATGCTGTATAAACGGTGGGATCCGTACGCCAACCGTATCCGCCAATGATCGATTCGCCCATGATCATCGCATCACCATTGCCTTCAAAACAACCTCCATCCAATTCAATGACTTGATAACCGTGCTGGTCAAACCACTGCGCAAACCAAGCCGCTTCGGCTTGTCGCTGTTCATATTTGAAACGTGAAACAAAAAATTGACGTCCAACCACCAATCCACCATTGGCCGTGAACGTCATATCCGGCAATTTGGGTTGAGGCTCTATGTATTCAATAGTGCCACCACAATCCTCAATGGCCATTTGCAACGCTTGCCATTGGGTTAATGCTTGCGCTTGCTTAACAATATTTAATTGACGCATCCATGGATTGATTTGATATTCCACTTGGTAATAATTCGGATGACACATTAACAATGTTTGTTGATTCATTATTCACCTTGCTTGTTGCAATTGCTGAATCACACCCACCCCTTTATCCAAGGTGCTAGTGAATTGAACAACTCTTCCTGCTCGATGATTAAATTCTAGTAGACAATTAATATCGGCCACTGGCAACAATCCAGTACCTTGCTGCGGCCATTCCACCAAACACAATGCCGGCGCAGCAAAAAAATCTCGCCACCCTAAATATTCCAACTCTTCTGGATCATTTAAACGATATAAATCAAAGTGGTAAATTAAATAATTAGGGGTTTGATAATGTTCGACCAACGTATAAGTTGGACTACGAATTGATTCTGTGATGCCCAATGCTTGTAACAATGCGCGAATCAAAGTGGTTTTGCCCGCACCGATTTCACCTTGAAAATAGATGTGCAGTGGCGCGTGACACACGCTTGCCAACTGTTTACCCAACGCTTCGGTCGCCCAAGCATCAGGAAGTTCAATTTGCCAATCAATGATAGGATTCTTCTTCATTTTCTTCGGTGCTTAAATCCAATTCATCCAAACCCATCTCAAAATTTTCCAACTCCTGTGACAAACGTTCCGTTAATAAATATTTTAAAACATCTTCTTTTTGTTTAGCACGTGTCAATTGCAAAGGATTAGCCGCTTGACGCAATCCTGTCAATAAATCGGTCGCACGCGTTCCACGTTCACCGTCTCGCCCAGCCAAGCGCCCCGCCTCAGCATGTACGAGCACACCCAAAACAGCAGCCACTTCAGTTGGAAACCGTTGCGCCACAAAACTGGTAATTGCTCCTGTTAACACATCCCCACTTCCAGCCGTTGCCAAACTGGGTAAACACGCCATGCAAATTTGAGTCACTGTCTCTGGTATTTCTATCAATGTTCCCGCGCCTTTCAACACCACGATGCCACCATATTGTTGTTCCAATTGTTTAATGGCCGCCCTCCGATCATTTTGAATTTCAGTAACAGTGGTTGCCAACAAACGCGCCGCTTCTCCCGGATGTGGCGTTAAAATCCAGCGGTTATTCATCTGTGGTGCTTTTGCCAATAATGTTAACGCACCCGCATCGATGACCAAAGGTTTGTCCATTTGTATCACCGCGTCAAACATGGCTTGCGACCAAGCGCTGTCCGCTAACCCTGGACCAATGGCAATCACATCGGCTTTGTCTATCAACGGTTGTAAATCACTCGCCTGTGTCACGCCATAGACCATTAATTCGGGTGCCCTAGCCACGACCGCTGAAACGTGTTGTGGTTGAGTCGCAATAGTGACCAAACCCACTCCGCTGCGCAAACAAGCTTCACCAGCTAAGATAGCCGCCCCTGGCATTCCTAAATCCCCACCGATAATCAGTGCATGTCCCAATTGACCTTTGTGCACACCCGCTCGTCGCGGTAATAAAAATATTTCACTAAAGACCGTATAATCCAACCCTTCGATTTGATTGGGTTGCTCGGTCACCAATTCATCCAAATCTAAATCAGCGCACACCACTTGCTGACAATAATTCACTGCATCACCAGTAAACAATCCAGGTTTCCCAGCAATAAATGTCACCACCAAATCGGCTTTAACCGCGTCGCCCCACACACGGCCCGTATCGGCATCCACACCTGAGGCCACATCCAAAGACAGTACCGATGTTTCAACACCCGCTTGATTGACCAACTCAATAGCATGCTTGGCAATGCCCGTTACTTCTTGAGCCAATCCAATGCCTAAAATGGCATCAATGATCAAATCGTATTCTGTCAATTCCAAATCATCGACATTACTATCCTCGGTAAGAGGCTCTATCGACAAGCCAGCTTTTTGACACGCTTTGGCTGCTTTTTTAGCCACTGGTGGTAATTGATTGATGGGTTTCAAAGCGATTAAAGTGACGGCAATATCCAATTCATGCAATAACTGCGCCAACACATAACCATCACCCCCATTGTGTCCACCGCCACAAAACACAATCACCGATACTGGTTTGCTTGGGAAAAAATCACTCATAATTTCCACCGCTGCACGACCGGCACGTTGCATCATTTCTTCACCACTGATTTGCAATTGCTCGATAGCCATACGTTCGACATGACGGATTTGTTCAATGGTTAATAATCGTGTGGGTTGTTGCTGTATCATTCTGTTTCCTTAATTGGCTTGCCAAAACCACCTCCGCCTGGAGTTTCAAGCATTATCACATCATTTTCTGCCACAGTCACGCAAGCGGCAAAATCCAACAAAGTCTTTTCTCCACTGGCACGAATCAACCAATTGCAACCGGCCCACCCCGGCGCTCCACCCTCGATTCCTGCCGGTTGTGTTAAACGATGATTGGTTAACAAACTCACGATCATCGGTTGCTGAAATTTCAAGCGACGGATCACACCATCCCCTCCAGACCAACGTCCCACTCCACCGGATCCATAGCGAATGGAAAATTGTTCAATGAATATGGGATAATACCATTCTAAAATTTCATGATCAGTTAATCTTGAATTGGTCATGTGAGTATGCACCGCACTTGCGCCATCAAAACCATTGCCTGCGCCGGCTCCTCCAGCCAGCGTTTCGTAATATTGCACTTGTTCATTGCCAAACAATAAATTATTCATTGTTCCTTGACTGCCTGCTAATACACCCAACGCTTGATACAATGCATCGACAATACATTGTGACGTTTCCACATTACCAGCGACCACAGCCGCTGGAAATTGGGCATCCAACAAAGAGCCAGCAGGAATAATTAATTTCAAGGGCTGAAAACAACCATCGTTTAAGGGAATGGTTTGTTGCACCAAGGTGCGAAATACATACAACACACATGCTCGCGTCACCGCATAAGGCGCATTGTAATTATCAGTTTGCTGAGCACTGCTACCACTAAAATCAATGGTGGCTTGTTGCTGCTGTTGATCCACCTCAATGACCACTTGAATGATTGCTCCATTATCCAACGTGAGGGTTGCGCGACCGCTGGTTAATTGTTTCAAGGCATCACGCACACAAGCAGCGCCTTGCTCCAACACTTGAGCAATTTGTTGGTACGTCACTGACAGTCCATATTGCCGCGTCAATTGCTGTAATAATTGAATACCTCGTTGATTGGCAGCAATTTGCGCTTGAATGTCGGCAATATTTTGTTTGATATTACGCACCGGATATGGAGACTGCTCTAATTGTTTGATCAATTTAGGCAGTAATAATGTTCCCTGCTGCAAAATCAATTCACCATTTAATAAAATACCTTCTTGTTGAATGCAATGACTGTCGGCAGGAAATGAGCCAGGTGTCAGACCACCCACATCGGCATGATGCGCACGGCTGGCGACAAAAAATGCCAATTGTCCCTGTACATACACAGGACTCACCAAGGTAATGTCTGGCAAGTGTGTACCACCTAGATACGGTGAATTCACAATGTAGGCATCGTGTTGGTCATCATTTTGGCACAGTGCTTGGGATGCCTTAGCAAAATGCTGCGCGATGATTGCTTGTACCGTCGCACCCATCGATCCTAAATGAATGGGGATGTGTGGCGCATTGGCAATCAACTCACCCCGTTTGGTAAAGATCGCGCAGGAATAATCCAATCGCTCTTTGATGTTGACTGACAAAGCGGTTTTACGCAATTGCACTCCCATTTGTTCGGCAATGGCCATTAATTGAAACCCAAATAAAGCACGTTGCATCAACGTATCTTGATATTGTTTTTGTTGTTGTTGGGGTTGATATTGCAACACCAGCGCACCTTGAGTTCGAACATGCACCACCCAATGCGCAAGCACCAATAAGCACGTTTGCGCATCGGTCACAATCGCAGGACCGATGATCGATTGTCCTTCGCTTAAATCTTTGCGTTGATATACTGGCACACGATAACATTGATTGTCATCATACAAAGTACTGGTTGCGATGGAAGAGGCTGGTTGTGTGCGTTTTTCCCAAGCTGGAAACGTTGGTTGACTGAGTTGAGTCATCGATACCACTTCAATTTTTCGACATTCAATCGGTGTTTGTTGTGGCAAATAACCAAACAGTGTTTGAAATGTTTGCTCGAATTGTTGTCGCATCTTCTTCCAATTTTCATCCCAAGCCACAGAGATGACTTGCTCTATTTTTTGATAAGCCAAGTAACACGTTTGCTCATGCACAATCGCATTTTTAAATGCACCTTGCATTTGTAATTGTTGAATGTTTTTTTGTTGCAAATGGATGAAGGCTTGTTGGATGCGCGGTTGGCTACGCTCATTCCATGGTAGCAAAATTGTTTGTTGTTGGGTCTGTGCTAAATGCGCCATCCCAATGCCTACGGCCGATTGCACACTGGCTAGTGGATGATTGACCACCGTGTCGATCCCCAAGCGCTGAGCAATCGCACACGCATGTTGGCCAGCCGCTCCACCAAAACTCATCAAAGCGTGATCACGAACATCATGTCCACGCGCCAATGAAATTTGTTGAATGGCTTGCGCCATTGTTTCGGTAGCCAACGCCAATAAACCATTTGCCAATTGCGTTTGGGTATAACGCTCTCCACTTTGTTGTTCGATGTGATCGATCAATTGCTGCATTTTTTGTTTTGCTGCGCTCACATCCAAAGGTTGCCGACCTTGCACACCAAACACTTTGGGGAACGAGGCCACTTGTAGGTGACCTAATAACAAATGACAATCGGTAATGGTCAATGGGCCACCTCGCCCATAACAAGCAGGCCCTGGATCTGCACCAGCCGACTCCGGACCAACTGTTAAACTACGCGCATGATAACCACAAATTGAACCACCACCAGCAGCAACTGTATCAATGGCTAACATCGGTATTGCCAAAGGAACTCCGGCAATCACACATTCATCACAGCGTTCCAATGCGTGTTGATAATGACAAACATCGGTGGAAGTTCCTCCCATGTCAAATCCAACCAAACGGGACAACCCTAACGTTTTACCAATGGCTGCCATACCAATCACGCCACCAGCCGGACCGGATAAAATCGCATCTTTAGCTTGGAAGAATGTTTGCTCAACCAAACCACCATTGGATTGCATCAAATATACTTTAGCTGGTTCAATGGCTTGTTGAACTTCGTTTACATAATCGGCCAATAAAGGACTTAAATAAGCATTGACTACCGTGGTCATCGCGCGCGGGACCCACTTGATTAAAGGACTGACTTCATGCGATACACTGATCCATTGAAAGCCAACTTGTTGAGCACATTGACGAATGATTTGTTCATGTTGGAAAAAACGATAGCCGTGCATGAAAACAATCGCTAAGGCTTGGATGCCTTGATCCCATAAGTGACGCAAATCTTGCATCACTCGTTGAACATCAGGGACTTGTAAAACCTGGCCATCGGCCCGAATGCGCTCATCTACTTCCAACACTGTTTCCATCAACGGTGTTGCTGATTTGATCTGTAGCGCAAAAATATCTGGGCGATTTTGGTAACCAATGGTTAATCCATCCTTAAACCCGCGGGTGGTGATTAAAGCAGTACGCGCACCTTTACGTTCTAACAAAGCATTGGTCGCCACCGTAGAACCTAAATGCACCGATTCAATTTTTTGAGTATCCAATGATTGCTCAGTTGATACTGACAACACATCATAAATCCCTTGAATCGCTGAGTTACGGTATTGCTGGGGTTGGTTGGATAACAATTTATGGGTACGCCACTGCCCTTGTGGCGTGATCGCAATCACATCGGTAAACGTTCCGCCAACATCGATCCAAAATTGCCATTTGCTTACCATGCCTCATCCTTGCTTTGGTGTCATCAAAAACAGTATTGTAACCTATCCCGACAGAATAACTTCCTAAGTTATCAAAGCTAATTGATTTTTTATAGAATTGAGATTAGAAACATAAAATGCTAGCCCATAAACAATTACATCTCGTTAATAAAGATAGGATTGTGATTGCAATTGCATTGAATGCAAAATTTGAATCGCATGAGTCGTTGACCAGAGACTTTAAACAAGCTTGTGGAATAATCCCAAGTAACTTTAAACTCAAATCAAATTGGCACGGCGGGAGAGAATCCACCTGCCTCAACTTCAGTTTTGGGTTCCGTTGATGGTTCATCTATCGTCACTGATGATGGCGCAGGATGGACAAATATACTCTGAGTTAATAGAGGAATCTCGGGACAGCTGGAAAGCTCACGAACTTTAGGCAATAAATAATTAGTTACTGCTTGATCGAATTGTTGGTGTTGGGGTCCTAAACGTCGTAATTCTTCCATATCCTTTTGTTCTTGCAATGCATCTTCCACAGCCTCAATCTCATCCCGTTCTTTCTCTACCTTACTCTCACTCTCCCACTGCTGATATCTTTGACTCCCAAACAAGTAATTCGTTGTCCAACTTATTACTCGACGTGTTAGGTTTGTTCCATCAATGATTGCTTTTAATTCAGCGATTCTATTTTCTATTACAACGGTTCTCTCTTCTATTCTTTTACATCTAGCCTTTTTTCTATTGCTTCTGTCACTCATTCTCTGATTCAGTTGAACTATTTGCTCATTTACAACTTTCTCTTCTGTT
>WLWG01001870.1_pt1 | contig 17482 bp, 15 predicted proteins | sample 6712871 | NCBI WGS metagenome assembly WLWG01 (sample SAMN12718693, study PRJNA515312) | sponge metagenome | isolation source: marine sponge | host: Mycale hentscheli | place: New Zealand: South Island, Marlborough, Capsize Point | collected 2003-05-01
GACCCCAAACGCACAGTGCCATCACTTGGTTCCCCGTTTACTGCAACACTCAACTGGGCATCATCGGTCTCCACAGGGAAGCGACTTTTGCCACCGCCGATGCTGTACGACAAGTCAAAGGATTGAATTGACGCCTCTCGAGCCCCCCCCTTCACAGACTTAACCGAAAAGCCATTCGCCGCTCTCCAAACTAAATCGCCAGATTCAATGGCACGCTCAGCGCGAACGCCTTCCTCGGACACAACCACTTGACCCGTGTTCCAGATCGGCCTTCCTTTGCCGGTGCCGTCTCGATAATCTTTATCCCCTGTCTCCCACGCTTCGGTTCCGTCATCGAAAGCTGCCGGCGCTCCCACGCCAAGGCTGGACACATTCCATCCCTCGAGGTTTGCGTCAAAGAATTCGGCACCCCTGAACATGCCCTCCATGCTGCCCAGATCCGAAACATCCAATCTTTCGAAAGCCGCTCCCCCTCGAGCGTTCATATTGCGAAAAGCATTGTCACCGTGGGCGAGCTTGTTGGAGCCAAATTGGATGACCGCCTCAAGCCAACGTAGATCCCTGCTTTGGCCCCAGGTGTCGGCGCTGTTGTCCCAGTCAAATTTGGCGCGCACTTCAACACCTTGCTGGAAACATTCCGTGTTCTCCGAGAGCGGATCCTTTGTTGGAAGCCTGATCCAGCCCTTGTTGCAGAAATCGGTAGCAACGTCAGGGTCGATTGCATTGCCATCTTGGTCTACGTCCCCGATGTGAACCACGAGGATGTGATACGGATTCCAGTCAGCTACACCCGCATCTTCCCAACCGTCATTGAGGTATCCAAAGAAATCCCATTCTGCAATCAAGTCATCGTTCACCGTCAGTGGCTCTTCGCCTGACATGCGGGCGTGAGCCATGGTTAGACCAAAGCACCGCTTGTTGTACGTGCCATCTCCACTTTTCTTCTCTGAGCACCTTTTGTCGTCAGGCTCGAACGGCTCTACCGGCACCCCTCCAATGCGCACGTCCAGATCTCCGGGCGCACCTGTGAACCACAGTTGAAAGCGGTTGTCCCAATTGCTGCCACCACTGGCCGCATTAAACCCGTAGCCAACGACACAACTTTCCGCGTCGGATGCGCGAAGATCGTTGGCACAGTTGTCAAGCTTGATGTTGGACTGCACACGACCATTCCCCCCGTTTGTTTCCCCAAAATGGACCACACGCTCTACTTCTGCCTGCTGCTCTTCTGGCTTGTCTCCACACGAGTACTGAGTAATTCCACCAGAAACAAGCGCCTTGGCCTTAGCGGCAGTCCCGAGCCGAATTTTGTGTCCGGAAGAGCCAGAAACGAAAACGACTGAATCCCCCTCCTCAAACTTGCGCGATTCACCTTCGGGACGGAACAGATGCAGTGTGGTGCCGTCATTCTTCTTGGCTAGTGTCACCTGCGTACCGATAAGAATCTTGTCGAGCGCATTTGCCCGCTCATCGGCTGCGTACTTCAGCTGGAATTCACCTGAAAGACCTGAATCTCCTTCCTGCAGGTAAAGACTCCTCGTGTCTGGATTAATGTCCAGCTTGTAGTACTTTTCAGGTTCGTCAACAGTCCCACTCGTGCATTCAACTCCTACAAGCATGCCCCCCGATGTCATGCTGTGTAGGGCGGTGAAGTCCCACGTTGCATTCCGGCCCTCGAGCATGATGTTCACAAGGTTCTTGCCGATTTGCATCTTCAGATCAACTAGGCCTTGCCCGGTGACGAAAGGTGATTGAAGCTCGCTGACGGGAAAGTAAAAGCTCTCTTCAAACCCCGTGTTCAATACCGTCGCTTGCTCGCAACTCGGACGTTCACCTTCCCCTGTCGGCCATTCGCCATCCGCGTTCTTTACCGGCCAATATACTTTAAAAGACTCTCCTGCATACGTTACAATTTGTAGAGGGTCATCGTCGGGGTCGCAATACGACCCGTATTTTGTGGTCACCTTTAACAGGTCTGTGGCGGACGGATCCACCGAACCTGCGCCGCTCGCAGCGGCGGGGCTACTGAAAAAGTCAGGACCCTCCGAAACTAGACGGCCATCAACGGCAACCCTCTTCACACTTTCCAAGCAAAAGTCAGTACCAAAATCCCCAGATTTGCACTCTTCGAACGACTCGGCCGGGACTGCAGAAGCCGAAATTCCTACAACTACCCCTGGCGCGAGCAGCGCGAGGGCGCTTACCCATGAGACCAGCCGCCGGCGGGATGTCCCGCGTTGAAAGAGCACGTGTTGCATCGACATTGCCTCCCAAGGCTGATGCCCCCGATGGCTTCTAGGAGAACACACTTACGGGGAAATGCCAAGCATTACGATCTATGTGAACCAAAAGCGGCGTATTTGTTCCACGGCATGGCCCCAATAGCGGGCCGCTCCCCCTAAGAGCCGTCTTTATACGTATTCGTGCTTGCGCAGGTAGCGAATCCCGAAGACGCCGTAGATCGGCGGTAGGTAGAAGGTGACGAGGCGGAACGTGGTCGCCGTGGTCAAAGCGACGTCGGCGGGGACTCCGATCGCTTGCAGGCACAGGGTGTAACCGGCTTCGGCGATGCCGACGCCGCCGGGGATGGGCATCAGGCCGGCGAACAAACTCACCAGGGTGTTGATGAGGATGAGCTGCGACAGGCTCGCGTCATACCCGAAGCCCTTGAGGCAAATGCCCAGGACGATTGCTTGCATGACCTGCGCTCCGGCATTGCCTCCCAGCAGCATCAGGATCTTGCGAGGCTGACGGACAACGCTGAAGGATTCGCGGACGTTGTTGAAGGAGTCCCGGATCATCTCGCGGACCTTGGGAAGTATCGAGCGAACGAAGGTGCGTACTCGACGGATGATCAACGCCACGAGTATCAGTAGCAAGATCAGCACCAGAACGATTTCAACGATCGTGACCAAGCCGGAGAAGTCGCGACCGGTGCTTTCAGTGAAGATCGATCCGAGGCTGACGGTGAAACCCGAGAGGCCCAGAATCCAGATGGTCAACAAGAACAGCACTTGAACGATGAACCCGCTGAAACCGTCAATGACGCCCACGGACACGGCTTGAACGGGCGGGAAGCCGAAACCTTGGAAGAAGCGAATGTTCATCGCCATCCGCGCGGCCGTTGCCGGCATCGTGACCGCGATGAACTGGATCGCGTATTGCAACATCAGGGCAGGGAAGTACCTCACCGGGCGACTTGCGGCCCCCAGGGTGGAAAAAGCGAAGAAGACCTGCACCACCGGAGCCAACAAGAACGCCAACAAAATGATCGCAGAATCCGCATCCCGAATACTGCGCAGGATTTCCACGAAATCGACACCGGTGAGCAGGCCGTAGAGGGACACCGCGATGATCGCGATGACTCCCATCGTGATGATGGATCGAAGGTCCACGAGCCGGATCCGGGCCAACTGGACGTCCTCACCGCCGGTGGCCTCGACCACTCGCAACCGCAGCTCTTTCGCGTTGACATTCTTCGCGGCGCTGGAGGAATTACTGATGGCGGCTTTCTGCAGGTAGGGAATCAGCTCGCGTAGCTCGTCCGTGGACAGGAACTCTTGAGCGATCGATACCGACTCATCAACCGACAACCCCATCGCAGTCAGCGCGAGGACATTGACCTTGTCCAAGAGTCGACCCGTGGTGGAGTCCGTGATGTAGGCCGAGCGAAGGTCGTTGAACGCGACATCGCCGTCGTGATCGACAGAGAAAGCCTGCAAAGAGATCTCCGAGTGGACCAGTCCGGCCCGGTGCAGGCCCAGCACAAGGCTCCACATCTCGCGGGCAAGGTCCGCGGTCATATCCCTTTCGGCGAGCGTTTCACCGTAGCCGTCGCTCATGACGAGAACGTCGGATCGCTCGGTTTCTAGAAGCCGTAGAACGGGGATGGCCGGCACGTCGTGTTGGCGAGCCACTGCCGTCATCAGCATCGCGTGTTCGGCTTGATCCAGGCGCGCGCGAACTAGTCGGGACTTGGTTTCACGGTTCTTGAAGTGAGACGTCACCCCACCCCAGAGTTGTGAGTCGAGGGCGTCGTAAGCGAAGACATTGACCGAGATGGGGGAACCGTCGGTGAGCCTGCCGCGCATGCGGTGAATTCCAGGGGCGACGACGTCTTCTTCCATCTCCTGGGCGTCCACCCCTGAGGACACCAGGAATTCGCGAACCTCGTCCGGTGTGGGGCCGCCCGAGGGGGTTCCAAAAATCAGGTGGGTGATGGCACCCGCGCCAACAGCGATGAGAACGAGTGCCACGGATCGTGTGGGGAGGAAATCCGCCAGGGCTACGGAGCCAACGAGCGCCCCGCCGATCAGCACTCGGCCGACGATCCGCGCGGGACGGCTAAGGAACGGTGATGCCGCCGACACCACCGCCGCGCACACCGGGATGACAAGCGTGTAGGACCAGCTCGGCGTCCAGGCGCCGAGTGATCCGATCTGGAAGACCTCGATCATGTCGATCTGGCGGGCGAAGAAAATGGAGAAGACCCAACCGATGGCAACGGCGATGAGCAGTTGCACGACGAGTACACGGTGGGTCTTACTCAGCGCGCTGGCGCCGACGATGACCAAGCTCCACACGATCAACGCAATCGACCCGATCAAGAGCGCGGAGTCGACGACATTCGCCAGTCCCTCGTTGACCGACAATCCGGTAAGAACGTCATCGGGTAGCAGGAAGAAGATGAGAATCAAGCCGACAGCGCAGGCCGCCAAGACCAGCAGGTCGGTCGGTCGTCTCGCAACATTGGCGATCTGCGAGCTGGACCACAACTGGAATTGCGAAAAGCGCGACCGGAGAGGATCGTCTACGTCCACCTCACCGATGCTGGGGTCATCGAATTCCTCAGCCATGGCCTAGGTCCCCGAACCCCGCGGTAACGCCACGTGTTCCGCCAGTTCTCCTGGCGCGATGGCTGACCAACATCACGGCAACTGCGCTCCTCGACGCGGGGACGAGGACAAACGTAGCGAACGCGCGCGGGCTAGGGCGTTAACTCGATCTCACCTGGGCGCCATGTCTTGTCGAACCAGGCTTCTTCCGGGCCGTAGAGACGCAAAATCGCGAACCAGCCCTTGCCGGGGCGCGTCTGAATCCAGTTGGCTTCACCCTCAGATGGCCGCTGAGGTCCGACAGTAAGCAGCACGGTCCCATCAGGCTCGGTCCGCAACCCCTCGCGCATGCTGTTGACGCTTGGGAACTTCTGGTCTGGGGTTTGCAGCATGGATCGTGTCTGCGGGTCGTAGACGACGAAAGACCAGAAGTTCTTCGCCGGCACGTCCGCCGGGATTCTCAGTGTGTAGGTCTTGTCCCCGTCGAACCACTCACCGTTGGCGTCGCGCGCGATGATCGCGTACTGCGAGCCGACACCAGGAATCCGCCACACCATCGCCGGGGTGTTTACGGTCGCGACGTAGAAGAACGCGAGGCGGGAGTCCATGTCTGCTCCGCCGGCACCATCGTCGACCAGGAAGCGGTAGTCCCATTCGGGGAAGAGGGTGAACCACTTGCTGTTCTCTTCGCCGTACAAATAGGCGGCGGGGTTCCGCGGGGCGAAGGCGACCGCGCGTGCGTACGCACTGCCTGTCGCGGCGGCCTCCTCAAACTTCTCACGCCGGGGACCCTCCAGCGACAAGTGCTGCCCCTTGCGGATTCCCAGGGCACTGGCGACACCGAGCACTTCGGGATCAAATGCGTCGGCCGGCTCCTTGTTGATGGCTCGGTGGATTTCCTCGTAGAAGGACGCATGATTGGAGTGGATGGTGTTGTGCACCAGGCCGGACCCGTTCACCCAGTTCATTGCTGGCGGGTTCGCCTTGTCCTTCAGTGCGTAGGCGTGGATTCCGGTGCGGAAATTGGTGGACGCTGGTTTGGGATCGCCATCAACCAGCAAGCCACGGCACGGCACCAGGTTCGTGTAGGTCGGGGTGTGAGAGATGAAGTAGTTCTCACCATCAACGTCTGCGACCTCGCCGTTGGCGACCTCTTTCAAGGGTCCGTCGTAGTTCGGGCCGAGGACCAGGTACTTCCCGCCCTCACCGCGGTCCGGGCCAGGCGCGCCCATGTCGGTGACGAATGTGAACGTTGCGTCGTTAATGGTGCTCGGACCACACCCCGGTGGAACCTCGATGACGACGGGGCCGGACTTTTCCAGATCCAGCACGCAGAACGCATAGACCGTGTCGGTGTTGCCGGTTAGGTAGAGGCTGTTGGAGTCCATGAGGTTGTCGAAAATCATCCAGTTCTGCTCGGGCTTTCCTCCCGAGAACTGCTGGGAGACACCCAGGCGGATTGCTTCCATGCTCGCGACCGGCACCATGTTGATGAACAGCGACACCGCGCGATGGAAATCAACCTCACCGAACGACGCGGCGACCGTCGCGGGCATGGGCATTCCGTCGCGGAACTGCAAGCTGACGCCGTCGACGGAGGCGTCGTCGTCCGTTAAAAGATCCGACGGAATCTTCGTGTTGTAGCCATCGCTCGACATAACATTTCCCTCCATACGCTCACCGGGTGGTGTGCGTAATCACACCGTGGCAGAGGAAGGCCGTCTTGGGTGTGCGGTGAGACAAAGTCACCAGATATGTTCCACCACCGTTCGCGAACCCGTGACTCGCTGTTTCTCGTGATTCCCGCACGATGACCAGAATCCACATCGGGACGTGAGACAAAGTCGACCCATTTGTTCCACCCACGGATGGGTGCTCCTCGGTGACAACCCACACCTGCCCGTCGGCGACCGACAAAGAGTCAAAGCGTGCGATGGCTCATTTGCGTGACACACACAGGCGACCGTGCCATCGTGGGCAACGATGAAGGTTCTTCCGAACGTCTCACAGGCGGCAGAGAACACCCCCGAGCACCGTGATCGCATCGTCGATGCCGTCCGAGGGGTCAGCCTCGTCGTCGTCGTTTTCGGCCATCTGCTGCTCGCGGTCGTGTACTGGCCTCAGGACGATCCGCCGCGACTCGGCAGTTTGATGCTCGCCTACCCCTGGACTCAGGTGTTGACGTGGATTCTGCAGGTGATGCCGCTGTTCTTCGCGTTCGGCGGCGCCGCCAACGCGCGGGCATGGATCCGAGCGAGACAGACACACACGTCCTACTCCACGTGGATGTGGGGAAGAATTCAACGGCTCCTTCGACCGGTCACCATCTACCTGCTGGTGGCGGCGGCAACGGCGTGGATCACCGTTGCCATCTGGGGCGACATGGTCGCGCCGCTGCTCGGCCAACTCGGCGTGCAACTGTGGTTCCTCGGCGTCTACATCGTCACCACCGCGCTGCTGCCGGGGATGCTGGCGTGGCATCAGCGATCTCCCGCCGGGCCTTTCCTCGTCCTCGTCCCGATCGTTGTTGTCATCAACCTGGGCACCACGATCGCCGGGTGGCCGCTCCCCGTGGGCATCATCAACGTGATCCTGGTGTGGTTGCTGCTGCAGCAGCTGGGGTTCTTCTGGCGATCCGACCCGCAGGAGGCCCGGCCTCGGCGTTGGGCTGCGGTGGGGGGCGGCTGCCTGGCGCTGGCGGTGTTCTTGGTGGCCTGGGGGCCCTGGCCGGTCAGTTTGATCGGTATTCCCGGTGATGTCGTCACGTTCGATTCGCTGTCGATCTTTGGATCCACCATCGCGGTGCCTGGATTCGATGGGGAGTACTCCAACATGTTCCCGCCGAGCATCATTCTTTTGTTGCAGGGTGTGGCACTCGTGTCGGCTATTTACGTCTTCCAGCGGCCGTTGAGCAGGTTGCTGCACCGATCACGCGTGTGGTGGACGGTCACCGGGATCAACATGACGGCAATGAGTTCTTATCTGTGGCACGTGCCGGCGATCATGTTCGCGTTCGTCCTGCTGCACGCGGTCGGTCTCGATCCGCCGACGGAGATCGGCGAGGCCGGTTACCCCGTGCCCATCGCTGCCGGCCCGTACTTCGCGTGGTTCGCTCTCGCACTGGTCGTCTTCGTGGCGTTGCTGGCGGCGTTCGTGTCGGTGCTGTGGAGCACCGAGTACCGGCCGTTGCCATGGTGGGACTCCCCCGTTCGCCTCAGTGTGTTCGGTGCCGGTGCGCTGCCGCGGAACATCATCGTCGCCGTGGGGGTCATCGTCTTGTGGCTGGCGTTCATGATTCTCGCCATCGTGGGCTTGCGGGGCTTCCCCACGGAAACTCGCTACTGGTCCGGGATCCCGATTAATGCGCTGTGGGGAGTAGTCGGAGTGTTCGTCGGTTCGGCCGTTGTTCGACTGACGTCCCGACCAACTTCGGTGCCGGCTACTGCCCGAGAGTCATCACCGCTTTGACCATCTGATGATCTGAGGCCTGGAAGTCGGGGTTGAACGCTCGGCCGTTGAGATGCATCACCGTCTCGTAGCTGACCGGCGTTGCACCGAGACCCATCACGTAGTCGATGCGGGGCGCTTCCCCCAGGTGGTTGCGCTTGGTGATCTTCTGCACCCGCGGCGCGCTCGGGAAACCGGTGAGGCCGTAGGTGGCGCTGTGGTTCACCGTGGAGTAGCGGACGTTGGCTCGCTGGGGGGCGGAGAACGCATCAACCCAACCGGTGTCGGTCAACTGCCGCTGGGCGCCTTGCGGTTGACGCTTGGCGAAGGAGTTCAGGTCCGCCATTAACACCGCCGATTACCGGGCAGGCCGGCGAGGTTGTTCATCGCCGCCACCCAGCCGGTTAACCCGCGGCCGATCGCCACTCGTGAGGCTTCTGCGACATCGTCTTTCGCCGAGTCGGTATGCAGGGCGATGGCCAGGAACGGCGTTCCCCCAGATCGTGGTTGCAGATAGGACCACATGACGGACCGGGAGGCAGATCGAGCGTCCTGCCCCGGCGCGATATCCCCCAGCTGCACGATTCCCGCGCTGGCGCCACCGCTGGGCAGTGTCGCTTGCTGGATAGTCGAGGATCGGTAGAACAAAGCGGAGGTGTTGTCGCACGGCGATGGACCTGCGAGTTTGCCCGACGACGAGCGGGGGCGGCGGCACGCGTTCCCTGAAAGAGGGAAGGAGACCTTCTCGTACCCGGCCGAGGCGATCAACTGCTCAACGTCATCCACCTGGCGCTTCGCCCACTGGGTCGAGTTGTTCGTGGCTTCTTGCAAGCCGACGACGTCAGCATTGGACGTGGCGATGACGCGGGCGACCCGCTCGCGGCGCAGGCTCCACGGGAACCCGGCCTCGTCTCCACAATTAACTTTGCAAATATTGAACGACGCGAACGTGAGGGTGGCCGGCTGCGTGGGAGATGCGGGCTCGACTGCGGGCGCGACGGCTGCCGCGGGGGCGGCCGGGAGCACGACGGCAGCAGCGAGTACGCCGGCGACCGCGAGTCGCAGACCCCTCATGTGCACCCTCCCGATTGCAGGATCCGTCACGAGGGGGTTTCGGACCGCTTCGCCGCAGAGGTCCAGGAACGCGAAAAAGAGGTGCTGCAGCGAAAAAGAGCGTCTCCCCGGAGTCGGTGACCCCGAGGAGACGCTCCGTGGCGTCTATTTGCTGCTTACTGGATCTTCATCGCGAGGCGGAATCGTTCCATCGGGTCGATCTCGTGATCGGCGCTGTCGTCGCCGACCGCCAACTCCACGAAGTGGATGTCGGCGCCGGTCAGGACACTGTCGCTGATGCTGTAGGAGCCCACCGGGGTTCCGGCATCGCGGCCGATATTCGCGGTTTCCTCCGCCGACCAGATCATTGGATGGGTGATCTCCACGCGACCTTTCGCCACCGGGGCCCCGTCGACGCTGAGGGTGACGTCCCCTCCTTTGCCGAGCCCACCACCGTCGTAGGCGAACTCGAACATGACCCGGTGCTCACCGACGTCAATTCTTGTGTCAGCGCGCGTCTCGTACTGGTGGATGCCGAGGGTGTTGTAGACGTAGCAAAGGTGCCCGTCATCGAGGTAGACCGACCAGCCACCGAACCGCCCACCCTGAGCCATGATGACTCCGGTCGCGTTCGACTCGCGCACATCTATCTTCGCCTCGAGAGACCAACTCTTGTTCTTGGTGTTGACGACGGAGTTCTCGGACAATCGCCCCATCCCAGCGAACAGCATCTGCCGATTCCCATGAATCAGCGTCGGCCGTCCGGCCAATTCTGGGATGAGCCTTTCCGACGCCCGGTCATCCAGTGGGATCACGTTGTACTTCGTCGCTTCAATCAAGAACAGCCGCTGCAACTCGGCCAACTTCTGAGGATTCTCGGACGAAATATCCCGAGCTTGCGTGAAATCAATGGACCCGTCGTACAACTCCCACTGGTCCTCATCGAACGGTGGAGGTTGACCGACGAGATCCCACGGTGTCCTGTGCTTGGTGACGGCGCTCCACCCCTTGTAGTAGACGCCCCGGTTGCCGACCATCTCGAAGTACTGCAGGTCGTGTTCCTCGGGCGCCTGGCCGTCGTTGAAGGAGTAGCACATGCTGGTCCCTTCGTAGGGGCTTTGCATGACGCCGTTGACGAATTGTGGTTCCGGTATTCCCGCGGCCTCGAGCACCGTGGGCGCGACGTCGATCACGTGGGTGAACTGATCGCGTAATTCACCTTTGGCGTTGATACCTGCGGGCCAGTGCACGATGGTTCCGTTTCGGGTGCCTCCCCAGTGGGAGGCCACCTGCTTGGTCCACTGGAACGGGGTGCACATGGCCCACGCCCATCCGACCGAGTAGTGGTTGTAGGAGTCCGGAGAGCCGAAATCGTCGATGACGGAGGCTAAGAACTCCGGCGTCTCCAACGAAGCCATGCCGTTGAAGTTGGCCATCTCGTTAAAGGAGCCGTTCATGGTGCCTTCGGCCGACGCACCATTGTCGCCGAGGATGTAATAGATGAGCGTGTTGTCCAGGGCACCCATCTCCTCGATCGCGTCAATGACCCGGCCGATGTGGTAATCGGTGTGCTCCAAGAACCCGGCGTAGACCTCCATCTGGCGGGCCAGGATCGGCTTCATCTCATCCGGCATGTCCTCCCACGCAGGGATCTCCTCGTGCCGCGCGGGAAGTTCGGAGTGTGCGGGGATCATGCCCTGGGCCTTTTGTCGCTCGAAGATTTCATCGCGCACCGCGTCCCACCCGGCGTCGAACGTGCCCTTGTACCTGTCCGCCCACTCCTTCGGCACGTGATGCGGCGCGTGGCATGCACCTGTCGAGAAGTACGTGAAGAACGGCTTGTCGGGCATCAGAGCCTTCTGCTGGTGGATCCACCCGATCGCCTTATCCGCAAGATCCTCCGTGAGGTGGTAGCCCTCCTCCGGGCTTTTGGGCGGATCGATGGGGCTGTTGCCTTCGTACAGGGCAGGGTCGTACTGATTCGCCTCACCCGCAATGAAGCCGTAGAAGTACTCGAAGCCGACTCCACCCGCAGGCCACGCATCGAAGGGCCCCATCGGCGACGCCAAGTACGGCGCCACCTCGTGGCACTTGCCGAACATGGACGTGGCGTATCCGTTGTACTTCAGCGTCAGCGGCAACGACGCCTTCGTGTTAGGAACCAAGGCGTTGTTCCCCGGCGCCGCCGTTGCGAACTCGGTCACCATTCCGAATCCAACGGAGTGGTGGTTGCGCCCGTGAAGCAGCGCCGCCCTCGTCGGAGCACACAGCGCTGTTGTGTGGAACCGGTTGTACGACAGGCCGTTCTTCGCCAGGCGGTCGGCTACCGGGGTGTTGATCAATCCACCGAAGGCAGTCGAGGCACCGAAACCCACGTCGTCCAACAGGATCACCAGGACGTTCGGGGCTCCCTCGGGTGGCCGAAGCTGCTCAATGGGTGGATACGACGTATCGGGGTCCTTTGCGTCGAACGTCGTGAGTCCCGGCTTCGGTATGTCCGGAACAGGCAGCACGGTCCGAGGTGCACTCGCAGATGCCAACGTCTTTATCCCTTCGACAGGTGCCCAGGTGAGGGTCTTAGCTGCTCTTGTCCTCTTTCGAGTGCTGCAATTGCGCCTCGAGGTCGTGGATTCGATTCTGCAGGTGCTCGTACTCGTGGCTGACGTATTCGCCGACATCGTCTCGCTTGTAGATAACGACCGCGACAACGGCGGCCACGACGGCAACGCCCGCGATGATGCCAAATGCTTTCACTGTTTTCTCCTCCGTCAGGTGACTGAATAAAGGTTTCTAGGCCTTGGTGATATCGCGACCGTGCACGGACAAGGCCCAAATCACAAACACCGAAACCGTGATGATGATAATTGACCATAGCGGATACCACGGCAACCACGCGAAGTTGGCGATGGCAGCGATCGCGGCGACGATGATTCCAACAACTCGCGCCCACATCGCTCCTCGAAAGAGGAAGAAACCAGCGAGGGCAAGTCCCAGCCCGATGAGCAGGTGTATCCATCCCCACGTGCTGATGTCGAATTGGAAGATCCACACCTCACCGACCACATAGAAGGTGTCGTTCACGATGGCGACGAGGCCGGAGATCGCCTGGAATATCCCGATCATGATCAGCAGGATCGAGGCGAATATGGTCCAACCGACGGCCGCATCGCTGTAGTTCTCTGGGCGTGTACTCACTAGGCCGCCTTAGTCGGGAGAGCGGCCACCGGTTGACCGCTGGTGTAAAAGTTACCGACCCGCAGCGACGAAGAACAGGCGTTCTGCGGGACAATTGAGGCAAATATGTCTCAAGGGGATGGAACTAGCCCCAGGTGGCGTCGGTGACGTACCCGTCGTTGACGTCGAAGGTCAACCGGTCGATGTTGTAGTCCATGGTCACCGCCTGAGGAACACCGTCGAAGCTGCCGACACGCCACTGGTAACCCGCGCTCTCGGTGTACTCCCCAGCCTCCGCGGTCGGCATTTGTTTCTCCAATAGCTCGGCACGGAATTGTTTCCGGGCCTTGGCCGCAGACACCTCGCATGCCACGCGGTTGCCATTGGTATCCAACTTCTTGTTGGCCTTATAGACCTTCTTGTTGACTTCTGCGGGACCAAACCCGTCGGCACGGGCGCGATTCCCAGCCGCAGTCGATTTGGCGACGCCGCGCGGGTAGTACGTGCGCATCTTCTTGCACGACCGGAAGGAAGTCGACTCCTCGATCAACTCTTCCGAGGCGGCCTGGTCACCCACCTGCGGGTAATCGGACGACGCAGATGCGGCGGGCGCGAGGGCCAGCACGAGCCCCACCATCGCAGCACAGGCAACGGGGACTCGACGGGTGCGTGGGTTCATCTTCTGAGGATAAGTCACGGTGCCGTTCTACTGTTCAGCGTCTGCCTCAGGGGTGCCGGCGGCGTCGGCGGCGTCGCCACCGTCGCCCGAATCACTGGAGCCGAAGAGCCCTGAGAGCCATTCGGCAATCGAATCCAGAAGGTCTTGGAACCAACTGCCAGCATCAGAGCCTCCGGTATCGCTACCCGATTCCGCTGAGTCGCCGCTTCCCGACGATCCATCGCCCTTGGCTTTACCGTCGTCCTTGCTGCCCTTGTCTGAGTCGTCACGGGCGCCGTCGTCTTCCTTCGTATCGACGCCTTCGGAGCTCTCCGCCTGCTCGACATCTCCCGCAGAGTCGCTATCGGAGTTCGCCACGAAGAAGAACAACGCAACAACGACGACCAAGATGATCACGAGCAGGCCGATGATCCACCCCTTACCCGAGCCACTGCTTTCTGCATCCGTCGCACCACCCCCGGATGTAGCGCTTGTCGGCTCAGGTGCCAATGACGCACCGCACGAGCCGCAGAACGTGGATCCCGCGATGGACTGGGTTCCACACTTCGCACAGAACACCGGTGGCGGTGCGGGCGTCGACGGCGGTGTCGGCTCAGCAGCTGCAGCTGGCGGTGTCGGTTCCGGTTCGGGTGTCGGCGATCCCTGATCGTTGTCGGTCATGACGTCTCTCCTTGCCGGTTGTCGTGCACGATGATTACCCGCTCACCAGTTCTGATAGCCAGTCACGAAGAGCGTCCCATCGGTCGCTTAACCAGCCGTTGTCATTTCCGTCGCCGGCGCTGTTCTCTCCGTCACTGCCGACGTCTGATGTATCTTCCGTCGACTTCCCCTCGTCTTTCGAGGACTCGACCTCAGCATCGCCATCGTCCGCAGCCTCTTCGGTGTCCTCGTCGACCATCGCGTCCTCGTCCTCGGTGGCCGCGCTGTCCTCTGGATCATCTTGATTCAAGTACAGCGCGATCGTTCCGCCGGTAAGGGCCGCGCGTCGCATCGTCTTTCTCCAGCTGCCGGAGTCGTCGGTGTCGTCACCGACCATGGCATCGGGACATACCTGGCCGTATAGGTCCAGGGCGGCGAGTACCTCACCGTCGAAGGGCTGAGCAAGATCCTGAGGCGACGGCGCCGCCGGCCACTGCGCACCTGTTGACTGCACGAGGTAGTTCTCCCCCACCACGATCAACCGTTGCGCCTGCGGGGACTGGGCCACGCTTGTGGACAGGTCCTGGCAGGAGGCAGACTCCTGGGCTGTCGCGATTTCGTCGTCGACGGAGTCCACCACGACGATGCTGTAGTCATCGCATTGAACGATGAACGCGTCGCCATCGGCAGCGGTGTACGGCGTCACCTGTTCGCCGGATCCCTGCCAAGGGCACGCGATACCCGCCTCGTTGAGGTCGTCGAGCACGGCGGACCCGGAGGTCCAATTTGAGGTCGCGGAGGAACCCCCGCATCCGGCCACAACGAGGGTGATCGCGGTGGCGCCCACGGCCGCAGTGAATCCCCTACGACGACGCGATGACCTACGTTTCTCGACTTTTCTCACCATCCCAGCAAACACCAAAAATGGATGTTTGTAATGCGACAAAGATGGCCAATACGTCTCACTCGCCCCTAGGAACACCACAATCCTTGGGCGATCCCCCTATGACTCCTCGGAGGAGTTGCGGTGTTGCGAGATCCGTCGACTGACGGAAATCGCCGTGGCGACCGCTGGCGCGGAAAGGGTCGCGCCGACGACACCAGCCAACGTGGCTCCGATGACCGTCGATCCCAGGTTGACGATGGGGTGGATGCGGAGTTTGTCGCTCGTGACTTTCGTCAGCATGAGCGTCTGCACGACGTTTTGGGCAACGAGCACGACGATGAGAATGATGATGGCTTCTTGCACCCCGGCGGCCCCGAGTGCGACCAGGACGGCGAAAGCGCCGCTGACGATCGCACCGAGGTAAGGGATGAAGGACGTCACGAAGGTGACGAGGATGACGGTGAATGCCAGAGGGATGTCCAGGAGGAGCATGGCGACACCGATGATGATCGCTACCGGGGCTGCGGTGATGGCTAGTCCGGCGAAGTAAGAGCGGATCGCCCGGGTGGCATCGTTGATGATGCCGGCTCCGAGGTCGGGGGGGATCTGTCCGAGGTGGTTGGCGACCCAGTCTCGAATGACGTGCCAGTCCTTCAGGACGTAGAACAGCAAGAAAACGCCGATAAGCAATCCGATAATGAAGGAGAAGACCGAGGACAGCCCCGCTTGGACGAACTCTCCGGCGCCACTTGTTGCTCCGGCTCCCAGTGACTGCACGGCTTGGTCGACACTGTCCAGGGAGATGCCCCGCTCAGCGAGCCACACTTGGACCATGTCCCACCCGCTGCTGAACTGCTCGGCGATCAGGTCTCGCTGGTCGTAGATTCCCTTGACGGCCAAGAAAATGGACAGTGCGGTAACGGCGATTAAGCCGACGAGTACGAGTGAGGCGGCCAAGAACGGTGGCAATCCCGCACGTGTCAGACGGTCCACGACCGGGGAGAAGAGCATGCCGATGACGATGGCGACGATGAGGGGTACCAGCAGGCTGGAGATTTGAACGAGGCCGAAGTAGACCACGACCGCCAAGGTAATCGTGCCGAGAATTAGCCAGGCGGATAGGCCCCAGCGAGCCAATGCAGGGGGCACCCGAGAGTGCCAGCTCTCATCACCATTGGGCGGCACCTGGCCCCGATCGGACATGACGGCAGCCTAGTGTCCCCCCTGGGCAAGCTACGCGGCTGAAATTCCGCCCCGTGAAGCGGTGGATGTCGACTGCGAACAAGGAGTGGCATGCTTGCCCGGGCGTGTTGTCGATCAAGAGGCGGTCGTTGCCAGGTGTCCACCCGTCAGGACCTGATTCACGTTTCGGGCGGTGACCTGCTGATGGGTTCTCAGGGTTTCTACCCAGAAGAGGCTCCGGTCATGCGCGTCCTTATCGACGACCTATGGATTCGATCGACGCTCGTCACCAATGCGGAATTCAGCACTTTCGTCACGAGCACCGGCTACGTAACCACAGCGGAGCAAGAAGACCGCCAGGGTTCTGTTGTCTTCGTCGGCACCCCCGGGCCGGTTCCGCTAAATGATTGGCGCCAGTGGTGGGCGTGGCAGCCGGGCGCCAACTGGCGCCATCCGCAGGGCCCAGATTCCAGTGTGGAGGGCCGAGCGAGTCATCCCGTTGTTCACGTCTCCTTGCATGATGCTCGGGCCTACGCAACGTGGGCCGGCCTGGAGATTCCCCACGAGCCGGAGTGGGAGTGGTGCGCGCGAGGCGGCCTCGAATCTGCGACATACACCTGGGGCGAGGAGCCGAATAAGGGTGACGAGTTATTCGCCAACACGTGGCAGGGCGACTTCCCGTTCGACAACCGCGGAGCCCACGGCTGGAAAGGAACCTCTCCCGTGGGGGTGTTCCCGCCGAACGGTTACGACCTGTTCGACATGGCGGGAAACGTCTGGGAGTGGACCGAGAGTGCGTGGCAGGACCAACCGGGGGTGCACGCATGTTGCTCTGGGACAAACACCGAAGGCGACCTCAAGGTCATCAAGGGTGGGTCGCACCTGTGTTCTCCCCAATACTGCTTGCGTTATCGGCCAGCTGCTCGCTCCCCGCAGGAAGCGAGCGAGAGCACCAGTCACCTCGGCTTTCGATGCCTCTCACGGAGAGCCGAGCACGCGTCGGAGGGTGACTAGCGAGGAGGGATACGTCACTCGTTGTCGGTCCAGTGACCGTCGATCCAGGCCGCCTCTCCGTCCAACATCGGCGCGACGACCTCGCCGAACCACTGTGCTTGATCAGGATTGTCAGCCAGGGCGAGGTAGGCCTCTTTGCTCTCGAAGATAAAAGCTCCGACGACGGTGACACCATCGTCTGCTCTCATCACCGAGCCCCGCACGAAGCCGGGAGGGTTTGGCCGATCGCTCATCGCTTGCTCGAACTCATCGAAAGAGACGGTCAGTTTCGCGGTCATCACTGTTCCGTAGTAGGTCATCACGCCACGGTAGGCGACGACGCTACCGATCGCGCTGAAACGGAAAAACTGCGTTCCCGGACGCCGCGAGACCCGAACGTAAGTGGTCAAAATAGATAGGTGTGACGAGTGTTAATCAAGGGTCCACATTGACGAAGATTTTTTTGACAAACCCCTTGTGTCGGCTTGCATTCGGGGAGTAGAAATCTCTCAACGCACCGCAAGGTGCGGGTCGGTTCGAAAACCGGTGACCTACCAGGGAAAACCTGGAAGACCCGAGTGCTGGCGGGTCGGT